>Ga0207037_10182_pt2 | contig 19725 bp, 18 predicted proteins | sample Alteio_BWMinCont_75_FD_153268 | JGI IMG/M metagenome (GOLD analysis project Ga0207037, IMG submission 153268) | Enriched cells from forest soil in Barre Woods Harvard Forest LTER site, Petersham, Massachusetts, United States -... | ecosystem: Environmental > Terrestrial > Soil > Temperate forest >... | reverse complement strand
GCGTTTTATGGCCGGTTCACTGATGATATCCAATCGGTCAGATAAAGACTTTTTGGTTTATTCGGGTGATTTCGCACATATCAACCCGCCAGGTGTATTAACGCCGATGTATAATATTGTGATAGCGTCGGATGCATCCGTTGAATCTCCGGGTAATAGTATTTTTACTTCCCACCATTGGCTCGCCTTTGTCATGGAAGAAATCTCAAACAGGTATACATCATCGGCGACCTGGAAAATCGGCAAAGTAATCACCACACCCCTAGGGTATATAAAACAATTAATTAAAGGCGGTTGGTCTCGGTAATTATTCCCAATTATAATCACGCTTTATTTCTGCAGCGAAGAATTGAATCGGTGTTAAGCCAGACGTATATCGATTTTGAACTGATTATTCTTGATGATTTTTCAGTCGATCACAGCAGGGATGTCATTGAAGGTTATCGGGATCACCCCAAAGTCAGCCATATTGCATTTAACGAATCGAACAGTGGCAGCACTTTCAAACAATGGAACAAAGGAATCGGCCTGGCAAAGGGCGAATACATCTGGATTGCAGAAAGTGACGACTATGCACATCCGAAATTTTTGTCCAGCTGCATGGAAAGAATTCAAAATGATGACCGGATCGGACTAGTTTATACAGACTCCTTTGAAGTTACAGCGACCAATGATATATTGGGCCGGTGGAGCAGATGGCAAACCTACCTGCATACCAATTTGTGGCAGCAGGACTTTTACTTTGGTGGTGATGAATTCAATGCCAGGTACCAATATACGGCCAATATGATTCCGAATGCTAGTTGCGCTGTTTTCAAAAAAGAAGCCTATTTACAATCGCCCTTTTTAAGAAGTATTGAAGACTTTAGATTTACCGGTGACTGGCTGATGTGGTTTTCCATATTGCAATTTACCGATGGCAGTTATTGCCATCAGCCATTGAATTATTTCAGATATCATTCAGCGACCACCAGAGCGACGTCAGCCAATCGCTTATCGAATGTAAAGGAGCATTACCAGACCATTTCGATGCTACGAAAAATGGTTACGCCGGCGCCGGATAAAAACATCAGGGAAAAGAAATTTACCGAGTTGTACGCTTTTTGGAATCCATCGGTGAAATTTCTCCTGAGTTTGCCTAACCTGAAAATCCTGCGCAGGGCGTTTGGGGTTGATCCACGGATTGTGGTCAGGCTTTTAAAAACAATCTTTAATAAGCTGTATGCTATTTAACTCCCTTGTTTTCCTGTTTTTCTTTTTGATCGTTACTTCGTGTTATTATTTGCTGCCCCATAAATTGCGGTGGGTATGGTTATTGCTGGCGAGCTGCTATTTTTACATGTATTTTAAACCCGTTTACATTCTTATTATATTTTTCACCATTCTGGTTGACTATGTTGCGGGGATAGGGATAGAAATGGCCAGCGGGTATTACAAAAAGGTGTTTCTCGTGCTTAGTCTGGTAACCAATATCGGGGTACTCGCATTTTATAAATATTTCAATTTCCTCAGCCAAAACATTAACGTGCTGTCGCATAAGTTTGGCGGGCCGCAGCTACCCTTGCTGGATTTTATTTTACCGATAGGGCTTTCTTTTCATACTTTCCAGGCAATGAGTTATACCATAGAGGTATATCGCGGCAATCAGCGGGCGGAGCGGCACCTGGGCATTTATGCATTATATGTTATGTTCTACCCACAGATGGTTGCCGGTCCGATCGAAAGGCCACAGCAATTATTGCCGCAATTCTATAAAAAGATACAGTTCAACAAGAGGACCTTTATTGCCGGCCTTTTTTTGATGATTGTCGGGCTGTTTAAAAAGGTGGTCATCGCAGACAGGCTGGGTCTGTATGTAGATCCTGTTTTTTCCGACCCGCACCGGCACACATCGCTGGAATTGCTAACGGCCACCTATTTTTTTGCTTTTCAAATTTATTGTGATTTCAGCGGGTATACAGACATCGCAATCGGGGCGGCATTAACGCTGGGCATTGAGCTGATGAAGAATTTTAACATGCCCTATCTTTCGGGTAACATCGCAGTATTTTGGAAGCGCTGGCATATCTCCTTATCTTCCTGGTTCCGGGACTATTTGTATATTCCGTTAGGGGGAAACCGCGTAACCTTCCTGAGAAACTGCGCCAATGTGCTGATTGTATTTTTGATCAGCGGACTATGGCACGGTGCGAATTGGAAGTATCTTGTCTGGGGATGTATTCATGGCTGCCTGCTGATCGGCTATCTTTTGTGGAAAAAACTAAAAATAAGCCGCAATGTTTTTCCTTTTATTGGGTGGCTGGTCACCTTCAATTGTGTGTGTCTGGCATGGGTTTTTTTTAGGGCGGATACCGTTGGAGAGGCGGTATATATCATCACGAAAATATTTACAGGGAATGGGTTTTCCTTTGCGGACAGGCATATCATGCCCCACACAGAAATCGGCTATTGCGCCTTTCTTATTATCCTGTTGTTATCCGCCGAAGTAAAAATGCAAAGAATAGCAGTCATTTCGAACAAACAGATGATTAGCTGGGGGATTTTCCTGGTTTTGGCATGCTATTTCCTGGGGATATTCAACGAAACACAATTTATATATTTTCAATTTTGATGCGGAAAATAGCAGCAGTACTCATTTTGGTCGTCAGTTCAGCCGTTTTATTACTGGCGATGAACCAGTCGTTTATCAATGGGATCAAGCAGGACCGCTATTTTGATCATTTAGCACCGCCGGCCCTTCACCATCATACCTTTTATGACCGTGTTTTTGTAAGGTCAGATCGCTGGCGGTATGGTGATCTTTATGGTCTTTGTTATTTACCGCAATACAAATTCAAGCTGGAACCGTTCCGGACATATCCAGCGACCGGTAAGGGCGAGTCGTCAAACAAGATACTTTATGTTATCGGAGACAGTTACCTGGCCGATAAAACTTTAGGTGGTGCTTTTAGCGGATTTGACGATGTCATTTATTTGGATGACCGCTTCCCTTTTGGTCCCATCAGTCTCGAAAGCAGCAAGACGAATTTCCTGATTATGGAATTTGCAGAACGGAACCTGGTTGACTATGATCTGTATAAGACGACAGAACAAAAATGGACGTCGGCCGACCTAAGGGCAGGAAGAAATTTCAGCGGGGCACGGCCGGCAGCTTCAAGCGATGCAGGGCTGCCGACGACTATTAGCGAGCGGTTAAACAAGATTCTTTTTAACAGGGATCTGAGCAGGAATTTAGAACTGCTGTTGTTCGATGATAAAGCGCTGAGCCCGTTAAAGGAATTAAAGGCAGCATTGAACTATCGGCTGTTCGGCCGCCTGTCGACTGAGGTCACCGTGAGTACGGATAAAAGGCGCCTGCTGATGAACGCAACGGTAGACACGGCCTTTAGGCAATCGGCGTTCAGGGCCATCCCGAACGAAGAGATTGACCGGCTTCGCACGTCACTGGACAGGGCCAGTAATTATTATCAAGCCATAGGCTTTAAAAAAGTGTTCCTGGCCGTTATCCCAAACCCCGTTTCGCTTTACGACAGCAGTAGAATGCCATATAACCATCTTCTGGAGCGTGTGGAAAGGGTTAATAAATTCCCTATAATCAGTGTGTTCAATACTTTTAAAAATGATCCGCGGAACTTGTATTATCGTAGCGATACCCATTGGAATCCTGATGGATTTGACGTTTGGATAAAAAAAGCCAATGAGACCTTGTTAATAAATAGCCACTAATGCCAGAAATTTCCGTTATTATGCCCGTCTATAATAGTTCCCCTTTTTTGGCGGAGGCCATTGACAGTATCCTGAGCCAGAGCTTTACCGATTTTGAGTTGCTTATTTTTAACGACGGCTCGACCGACAGCTCCAGGGAAATCATTCTGGCTTACCAAGACCCGAGGATTGTTTTCTTTGATTCGGGCGAAAATATAGGCTATACAAAAAGATTAAATATGGGCTTGCGCGCCGCCAGGGGGAAGTATATTGCAAGAATGGACAGTGACGATGTCGCCCTGCCGCAACGATTTGAAAAACAGCATCAATTTCTGAACACTTACAAAGACGTGGTACTCTGTGGTACATTTTTTGAATTTACCGGCATTAAAGATCAGGTCAGAAATTTTAACTGGGTAAGTCAAACAGACCCGGAAATGGTTAAGATCAATTTATTGTTCGATTGCGCGATTTGCCATCCTACGGTCATGTTTGTGAGGGAATCCTTAATCACAAATGGTATTTACTACAATGAAGCAATTGAGCCGAGTGAAGACTACGCCTTATGGGTCGCGCTGGCCCAAAAATTCCAACTGGCCAATTTACCGGAGCGGCTGCTGGCTTATCGCATAGGAGATCACCAGGTTTCCAATCAAAGTAATACCCGTCAACGACACAACAAATTTGAGCTCATCCGGCAACAGTTAAGTTTACTTGGAATTATTCCGAACGATACAGAGCTTAGGATACACGACCAGATGTTTTACGGCAACGCAATCTTCGCGGCTGATTATATGCCCAAACTGATTGCATGGGCAAAGAAACTCATCAGGGCCAATATAACCGCGGGGGTTTATGATCAACAAAAACTGCAGGCTTACCTGGCTGATCTTATCGAATTGAATGCAGCGTCGCTACGAGAGATTTTTCATGGTGCCGCGTTAAAAGATAAAATAAGGTTTTTAGCGAAAAAAACAATCGGGTGGCATTCCATCAAATAAATATAGCGTTATCATGGGTAGGCTAGGGACATTACTTGCAACGTTGTTCAAAATATTAAAATATGGAAAGCCATCTCATATTATTTCATTTGGGGCGGCGTTGGGCGATAATTTACTGTTAACGGTGCTTGTGAAAGCACTCCGGGATCGGGGTTATGACAACATTTGGATAAAAAGTGACCATTTTTTCTTATTTCGGTGTAATCCGGATGTTAAATATGTAATGCCCTATCAAACATTGCTTTCTACTTTCATTTTAAAGTTTTTTAAGGTTGAAATGGTGGGCCTAAAGTATACGATCTATCATGAGGAAACGGATGCGGACGAGGTTCCCGACAAGCATATTGTGCTGAAGATGGCAGATGCTTTAGGGATCAGGGGGGAAATTCGCAACAAGCCGGTTTTTTATGTAGATCCGGCTATTCGCGGAACATATTTTCTGGCGGGGCAAATCGTCATTGTCAGCTCCGGTGCAGCTGCTAAAATCCCGATGAAAAATAAAGAATGGGTAGCCGGGCGTCACCAGGAAATTGTCAATCGTTTATCCGGGCGTTTCCATTTTATCCAGCTGGGAGCAGCAGATGACCCACCGCTGGAAAATGTACTTGACCTGCGAGGGAAAACCACGATAGCGGAGAGTGCCGCTATCCTTCAAAATTCAATGCTTTTTATTGGCCAGGTGGGTTTAATGATGCACCTAGCCAGTGCGGTCGACTGCCGTTCGGTGATCATTTTCGGGGGGCGTGAACGGCCGGATCAATCCGGATATGCGCATTTTGAGAATCTTTATAATGCGGTTCCCTGCGCCCCTTGCTGGTTGCGCAACACCTGCGATCAACAAAAAAAATGTATGGAGTTAATCACTGTTGACGATGTTGAGCAGGCCATACTTTCACAATTAAAAATGTCTGGTGAAAAATTAAAGGAGGACTGGCTTTTCAATGTTTAAATTATCTGTGATTTTACCGACCTATAACCCCAATCTGGATTACCTCCGGCAAACTTTGGAAGCGTTGAAGCATCAATCGCTGCCGAGCGAGCAGTGGGAGTTGGTGCTGGTCGATAATCATTCAACGACAGATTTCAGGCAGGAAATCGATCTTAGCTGGCATCCCGCAGCAATCATTGTTTCTGAATGGCAGCAAGGGCTGACCTTTGCAAGGCTAAAAGGATTTGCATCGGCACAAGCAGCATTAATTGTGTTGGTTGATGATGATAATATTTTAGAATCACATTATTTGGAACGGGTTATACAGATCTTTGCTGAACATCCGGATTTAGGTGCTATAGGTGGGAGGTCAATTCCCAGTTTTGATGGATCTCCAACACCATGGTCGGCGGAATTCTACGGAAACCTCGCGTTAAGAGATCTGGGGGAGAAGCCAATTATTGAGCAATGGGAAAGTAAATATCCCCATGCGGCGCCGATTGGCGCGGGTATGGCTTTAAGGGCAGGCGCCCTTGCCAGGTATATCAGCGTGAGTAAGGAAAAGGAACACGCTGTGCCGGACAGGGTTGGCGATGCATTGAGTTCAGGTGGCGACAATGACATCATCCTTGAAGTATTGCAGGCTGGCTGGAAGGTTGGTTATTTTCCTGCTTTAAGTCTCCGGCATATTATCCCGGCGCGCCGTACGCAAAAAGAATACCTGGGACGCTTATGTCATGATACCAACAAATCGTGGATTATGGTTTTAGAACATCATCATATCAATCCATGGCATATGTTTCCAGCCTGGACCGCACCATTTCGCAAGTTACGCGCCTGGTTCTCTTATAAAGCCTGGAGGAGTGAAGTCCATTACATTAAATGGCGGGGGGCATGCGGACTATTTGAAGGGTTAATCAGGAGCAATAAGTCTCCCCACAACGGGGGCTCCGGCATAACGCACTTATAAAATGATAGAAAAGAAAAACGCCTTCGATCTACTTCGCATCTTATTGGCGATTTGTGTATTGATTACCCACGGTATATTGCTTGGGGGATATCAATTGCTTGATCCATTAGCTTCATTATCAAAGGGGCAGACGGACCTGGGTGAGTTTGGTGTCATGGGTTTTTTTACACTCAGTGGGTATCTGATTACCGCCAGCTATTTAGGTGCCAAAAATAGCTTCATTTTTGTGGCACACCGGATTTTGCGCATATTTCCGGGTTTCTGGGTATGCCTGATTGTTACGGCGCTGGTCCTGGCGCCCCTGCTGTATTTGGCAGGCGGCGGCCAACTCAATCATTTCCAGTTTGGCGGTCCCGGTGGCGCGTTTGCTTACATCCGGCATAACTTCTGGCTGCGGGTCGGGCAGTGGGGGATAAGCGGTGTATTGGATAAAGCCGCCTACGGGGGGTCAATCAATGGAAGTCTGTGGAGTCTCTTTCCGGAACTGCAATGTTATGGACTTACTTTAATAATGGGCCTTTTTGGTTTGTTTGGGCGGAATAAATCATTGTTGCTGCTCGTGACGTTTGCTGTATTAGCTTTTTTTGCCATCAATTTCAATTTTATAAAAACCTATGGCCCGACGGTACTGATATTATCGCCGGCGCTAAAGCTTTATAGCGCCTATCTGTCTGGCACTCTGATGTTTGTGTTCAGGGATCAACTTACGCTGGATAAAAAAGGTACGATCTTGCTGGCGCTGTTTGTTCTGGTCCTGCTTAAATTTGGCGGCTACCATTTACTTTCCCCTTTGCTGATCGCATTTTTATTGATCAATATTTTTGGGAAGTTTTCCTGCAAATTGCGGTTTGACGTATCCTACGGTCTATATATTTACAGTTTTCCGGTGCAGCAACTATTATTTCAGGTATTCCGGGGAAGTCTAAATATTTACCTCTATTTGGCTATGTCATTTCTGTTGGCGATTATCATGGGCTACTTGAGTCTGCTATTCGTTGAACGGCCTTTTATGAACCTAAAGCAAAAAGCAGATCGGCTGCTGGCTTAAACATGTCGCCGATGCGCCTGTTTTTGTGCAGCTGGATGGAGCTGTTGGCGGGACCTGTTATGCCGGGTGTCTGTCGGGTATCGGCCACGTTGAGTAATTATTTGAAGCATAAACATAAAGATATTTTTGTGGTACGGGGCAATAAAAATAGTGACATGCAGCACGACAGGGGGGCGGAATTGTTCCTGAATAAAGTAATGGGCATATGATCATCGTGGAACCAATGGGAGGTCTTGGCAACAGGATGCGTGTCATTGCATCAGGTATCTGGCTCAGGGCGCAGCTGCAGACCAAGCTGATTATTGTCTGGAATGAGAATTATGAATTAAATTGCCCATTCGATTGCTTATTTGAGCAAAGCGACCTGTTCACGATCAGAAAAAAAAATATTTGGCACCGTTATTTGCGCTCTAACTACCAGCAGACGGCGCTGCTGCGTTTTTGGGCGAAGCTGATCAATGGTCTGGCCGGCGTTAGTTTCTGTGTTGACGAGGCCGATTTCCCGGTACAGCTACCGCGCGGAAGCGCTGACCTTTATGCGGTGGCCCATCGCTTCAAAAATATCTATATCAGGACTTGCCGGGAGTTTGGCGACAATCAATCCGCGTTGGAAAGCTTTCAGCCGGTAGAGGAAATAGCATTACGGGTTGCCGAGGTTGCGCGTCAGTTCAACGAATATACGATCGGGATACACATCAGGCAGACCGATAATTTACCATCTGTTCAATATAGCCCGGTCAGGTTATTTGTGTCAGCGATGCAAGAAGCGTTGGCTAAACAGGCGGCAACAAACTTTTTTGTTTGTTCTGATGATCTGCAGGTGAAAAGGGATATGGTGGCGCTTTTCGGGGATAGGGTTATTACGTCACTTTCTCCCACTGCGCGCGACAGTACAGCCGGGATCGTTGATGCGGCCGCGGAACTCTACTGTTTGTCAACTACCCGGTGGATTTTCGGATCATATTACAGCTCTTATGGTGAAATCGCGGCCCGTATCGGTCATGTCGAGCTTAAGGTGTTAAAAGAAACGGGGAAGGATGAATAATTTCAAAATTGAGGTATATTGAGGATCTTTCAGCATTGGGTGAACGTATTATACCGGCATCCTAAATCCAATTTAAAAAAGTATAAAAAACTTGGCGGCTACCGGAATTACCGGCGGATGTTGCGTGGCAGCAGGGCAATGGCGAAGGCGGCTGAATTGCTGCCTCCGGTGCAGTCGGACCCTGCCGGGCTTCCGGTTTATTTCCTGACGGGGAGGGATTTTCTGTACCAGACCCTGTTTTGCATCAGGTCGCTGTCGCTGGTGACAACCGAGCGGTTTAACTTTATTTTAATAGATGACGGGACATTTAACCAATCAATGATCGAGCGGATCAGACGGCAAGTCCCCGGGGCAGGGATCATCACAGCAAAGCAAATCGACCTGCAACTGGAAGCCATGCTACCGGAGCGGTTGTTTCCCAAATTACATGAAAAACGTAGGGTATACCCGCATATCAAAAAATTAACTGATATCCACTGCCTGGCGGAAAACGAATGGAAACTTGTCCTGGATTCCGATATGCTGTTTTGGGAGGAGCCAAAAGCCATGATCGAATGGCTCAGATTGCCGGCACAGCCGCTGCATATGGTGGACTGTGCGGATTCCTATGGTTATACCATGCGTTTAATGGAATCGCTCGCGGGTCCGGGACTCCGGCGGCTTGTCAACGTTGGCGCAATAGGCTTGAGAAGCCGTTCTATTGACTGGACGGCCTTGGAGAGTTGGATAAAAAAAATGGAAGAACAGGAGGGTGCTTCATATTATCTTGAACAGGCCATATCGGCGATGCTGATTGGGAACCGCCCCGCCCGGGAGTTGAGCGCGACGGACTATTTCGTCAATCCTTCGCCCGCAGTTGCGCAGCATAGAACCGGTGTGCTTCATCACTATGTTGACTTCTCCAAATTACCTTATTTCACTGAACTATGGAAAGTACTGGTCCGTTAATGCCTTTAGTTTCCATCTGTATACCCGCTTATAATTGTGCAGGGTTTATCGCGGAAACGATGGACTGCCTGTTTAATCAAACCTATAAAGCGGTTGAAATCATTTTGGTTAACGATGGTTCCACGGATGAAACGTTGACCCTCCTAAAGGAGAAAATCCGGGCGGGAGTGTTTTTGATTGATCAGCCGAACCTTGGTGCATCGGCCGCGCGCAATGCGGCATACCAGCAGGCTAGCGGTGAATTTATTATCTTCTTTGATGCTGACGATTATATTGGCCCCGACTTTATCGAGCTACAAATGCGTAAGATACGGGAGCTGGATAATGCCGTCGTTTTGTCTGCCTGGGGGCGGTTCTATAGGTCTGACCATGAAACTTTTGCTTTAAATAAATGCCCAGTGGAGGAAATGACATTCCCGGAGTGGATTGGGTATTATTGGTTAAATGGTAACCCAATGACTAATCCCGGTAGGGCTATTATTCCACGGGCGCTACTCGAAGCCGGAGGCTTGTGGAACGAGCAGCTTTCTCTCAATGACGATTTTGAATTTTTTACACGTATTTTCCTTCAGGCAAAAAAAATAATTTTTAATCAGGATGCCCTATTTTATTACAGGTCAGGTGTGTCCGGCCTTTCAGGTACAAGAGGAGTAGCAGCCGATCATTCTTATTATCGTTCAGTTGAACTTGCTGTCGATCAGGTGCTTGCCGTTTACGGTACGAAACCTGCACTGAGGGAGGCTTGTGCAAACATCTGGCAACTATTCGTTTATTCGATTTATCCTCACAGCAGCGACTTGACCCAAAAGGCAGAGTTGAAAATTAAATCACTGGGTGGCGCCAGCCTGCCATTTCCTTCAGGAAGAGTGACCCGGCTGTTATCACACCTGATCGGATGGAAGGCTGCTGCTAAAATCAGGTCCTTTTTTAACCGGTAAACTATTCTCCATTAACCGATATTTATTTCGTGAACAAACTATTCCATAATCATTGAAAATCGCTATTATTGTCAACCCCCTGATTCCTGTCCCGCCGGAGAAGTATGGGGGGATCGAGCGTATCGTATACCTGCTTATCCGTGAATTGATCCAGGATGGTCACGAGGTTGTCCTGTTCGCGCATAAGGACTCTCATGCCGGCTGCCGGTTGGTGAGCTATCGTGAATCAGCATTCTATACGTTTATGGATTTGATGTGTATTAATTTAAGAATGTCAAGTATTCTATTCAGGAAATTTGACTTGGTACATACCTTTGGCCGAATGAGTAATATTGCGGTGCTAATGCCGGCCAAGATACCAAAAATCGTTTCCTACCAGTTGCCGCCGACGTTGACACAGATAAAAAAGGCAATGCGGCTGGCCTACCCTGGTTCTTTGTTTTTTACGGCTTGCAGCGAGCATATCGCGGAAGAGATAAGACCTTACGGGACAGTTGAAACGATATTTAACGGAGTTGACCCTAGGGACTACCAATTCAAAGATCAAGTTAAACCGGATGGCCCATTAGTATTTTTAGGACGTATCCAGCACGAAAAAGGTACCGCTATTGCTATTCAGATCGCCCTTGAGACAAAGAGAAAACTGATCATCGCCGGGAATATCCCTGCTGAACAACATCACCAGCAATATTTTGCTGAAAAGGTGCAGCCCTGGATCGATGGCAAACAGATACAATACATTGGCGCTGTAAATGATGTAGAAAAAAGCGTATTGCTTGGCGAGGCCGCGGCTTTACTGATGCCGGTCCAATGGGCGGAACCATTTGGCATCGTGATGACCGAGGCACTGGCCTGCGGAACACCCGTTATAGGATTCGGGTTAGGAGCAGTTCCGGAAGTCGTGGAAAACGGAGTGACCGGATTTGTATGCGATTCAATTGAGGAGATGATCAGTGCCGTTTATGCTCTTCCTACTCTCAACAGAGGGGTTTGCCGGGAGTCAGTAGAAAAAAAATTCAGTGCTGCCGTTTTGGGAAGGCAATATATCGCATTATATAAGAGGGTAGTTAGCAAGTGAAAAAAATTACGTTTATTACGACTGGTCAGCCTACCACTAATCCCCGTATGGTAAAGGAAGTGGAGCTATTGATTGGTTTGGGTTATCAGGTCCGTGTTGTTTATAGCTATTACCAGCGATGGGCCACGGCATATGATCAAGAAATTGTCGGCAGGCATCCGGAAACTTATTATTGCGCCGGCGGCGATCCAGGTCATGCAAAAATTACCTATTGGTACACCAGAGTCCGCCATAAGGTTTGCGCTATGCTTTACCGGTGGCTACATTGGGACTTTTTTGCTCCCTGTGCTATCAACCGTACGCATGCGGAGTTGCTGCAAATGGCTAAACGGCATAGGAGCGACTTGTATATTGCACATAACCTGGGCGCATTGCCTGCAGCTATTTATGCCGCAAGACACTGGTCAAGTAAGGCGGGGTATGATGCGGAGGATATGCATTCTGCTGAGTTTGATGACAAAACGTACTGGCTTTACTTACTCAATAAATATGTCGAAGAAGCATATTTTCCAAAGGTGGCTTACTTTACGGCCGCTAGCCAGCTCATTGCTGAAAATTATAAAACGGCATATCCATATTTGGATCCCGTGGTTGTTGATAATGCTTTTCCGTTGAACCATAGGTCTTTTCGGGCAGGTAACCAAAAGGATCAGCCATTGAAGCTGTTCTGGTTTTCGCAAACTACGGGTAGCGGAAGAGGTATCGAAGAAGTTATCCAGGCCATTGCGCTTGCAAAGGTGCCTGCAGAATTGCACTTGTTGGGAAATGCAAGTGACCAGGTAAAATCAAACCTTGAAAAGATTGCTGTAGGCCATGGTCTTTCACCCGGTATGCTTGTTTTTTATGAACCCGTCTCACACGATCAATTGGTGGATATCGTTGGGCAATTTGACATAGGTATGGCAACTGAAACAGGTATTCCGTATAACCGGGAGATCTGCCTGACCAATAAATTATTTATGTATATACAATGCGGACTAGCGGTAATCGCCAGCAATACGCAGGGACAGCAGACATTCTTTGCAAAGTACCCTGGTATTGGTCGGTTATATCAAAAAAATGACCCAGTTATGCTCAGTGATGTACTACTGTATTATTCAAATAATCGCGATGAACTCCAATTGACCAGGCGATTGAACTATGAATTGGGTCAACATGTCCTGAACTGGGAAAATGAAAGCTTGCATTTTAAATCGTTAATTGCATCAATGGTGGGTCACCCGTGAAAAAGAGACTGCTGATTATTTCCCCTTATTTTGCACCGGTAAACGCCGCGGATATGCAACGGATCCGGATGAGCTTGCCATATTTCAAAGAAAACGATTGGGAGGTGGAAATTGTCATGATACATGAATCGCTGTGTGAGATGGTGTTAGATCCGCTGCTGCTGGAGCACTTGCCCCCCGACATAACGATACATAAAATAGGTGTGATCAGTAAAAAAATAACTTCAAAATTTGGTTTAGGCAGTATCGGCATACGATCGTTGTGGCATTACCGGCGAAAGGTCGACTTATTATTGAAAAGCAGGCAGTATGATCTTATTTATTTTTCAACCACGCAGTTTCCGGTAATAAGCCTTGGACCTCACTGGAGGAGAAAATTTGGCGTTCCTTTTGTCGTTGACATGCAGGATCCCTGGCATTCGGAATATTACAAGAATAAGCCGCGGGCGGAAAGACCGCCTAAATACTGGTTTGCTTACCGATTAAATAAGTTGTTGGAAGCATTTTCGATAACTAAGGCAGCAGGAATTATCAGTGTTTCGGAAGCTTATATCACCACGCTGCGGGGCCGATATCCCGAGCTGCTGGCGGTGTCGGCAGAAACAATTACCTTCGGGGCTTATGCCCCGGATATGGACGTTGCCCGGGCTAACGGGGACCGGTTGGGGCGCTTGCTGATGCCGGGGTTCAAAAATATTGTTTACATAGGTCGGGGAGGATTGGATATGCGTCGGGCCATTGAGCCGGTATTTGTTGAATTTAAAAAATTATTGGAGGAACATGTTGGAGCGGCAAACATCAGGTTTTATTTCATAGGCACCAGTTATGCGCCTGCAGGGCAAGGGAAAGCGACGATCCTGCCGATTGCGGAACAATTCGGGGTCGCCGATTACGTGACCGAACATACGGACAGGATCAGCTATTACCAGGCGTTGGCAACACTACAGGAGGCTGACGCCTTGTTTATCCCCGGGTCTGACGACCCTGCTTATACCGCTTCGAAAATTTACCCTTATATTTTGGCAAAAAAGCCATTACTTGCTGTTTTTAACCCTGATAGCCCGGCCCTGTCTGTATTAAGAGAATTCGGTTTAACTGCCGCATATGACTATAGACAAGTGAACAATAATGGAATCGCATCTTTTATCACCAATGTATTTATGGCCAACGACGTTGTTCCGCAATACAACGAATCAGCGATAACCAAATATTCAGCACGTGAAATGACCAGGCGTCAATGCTCGTTTTTTGATAAAGTATTAAATGAAAAAAATTAAAAGAACATTCAATTTTATTTTCGGTCATCCTTTAGCCGGCCGGCATCCTTACAGGAGCATCTACCGTTTTCTTTATTGGCAGCTGCAGTGTGTTATTTCACCCGACATCTTTAAAGTGAAGACTTTTCTTGGGGGCACCCAGTTTTATGCAAAAAAAGGCTCCTATGGGTTAACGGGCAATATATATACCGGATTACATGAATTTGAAGACATGTGCTTTCTGCTGCATTTTCTCCGCCCAGGAGATGTTTTTTTTGATATTGGGGCAAATGTTGGATCTTACACGATACTGGCATCGGGCGTCTGCGGGGCAACGACTACCGCACTTGAGCCATTAGGTTTGACGTTCGGGTACTTAACAGAGAATATAGCTCTAAATACACTACAAAACCGGACCCGTCTTATTAACGCAGCGGCGGGTGCAGAAACCGGCGAAATCAGTTTTTCGGCTGATGAAGATGTTACCAACCATGTGTTGACCGCTGCCGAGTCAGGCAGTGCGCAGGTCATCGTGCCGGTGGTCCCGGTAGATTCTCTACTGGACGGTGGCATTCCCTCTTTACTTAAAATTGATGTGGAGGGTTTTGAAATGTCGGTATTAAAGGGAATGGTGCGGACGCTGGCTTCGCCTTTAGTAAAGGCGATCATTATCGAACTCAACGGCAGCGGCGCCAGGTATGGTTTTGACGACCAAGCGATCCATGATTTATTGCTTTCGCTGGATTTTCAAGCTTATCAGTATGATCCGTTTACGCGCTCACTGAAAGTTTCACTCAGTTACGGCAGCCACAACACCATTTATTGCCGCGATATGGAGTTTGTTAGGGAAAGGACGGCTAGCGCGCCACATTTTCGAATTATGGGGGAACGCATTTAATGAGACGGCTGGCGATTATTGTTACCCATCCTATACAGTATTATGCACCCGTGTTTAAGCTGTTGCATTTAACGGCAGGGGTAGCACTAAAGGTCTTTTATACAGCAGGAGCCCCAGGGGCCGGCAAATATGACCACGGATTTAAACAGCAGGTGGTGTGGGATCTGCCGTTACTGGATGGTTATCCTTATGAGTGGGTACCCAATGCCGCCCAGCACCCAGGCTCGCATCATTTTAATGGCATTGTCAATCCGGATATCATCGCCAAAATAACCGCTTTTGATCCTGACGCCCTGCTGGTCTATGGCTGGTCCTACCGGGCGCACCTACAGGTCCTTCGGCATTTTAAAGGTAAGCTTCCGGTTCTTTTCCGCGGAGACTCCACGTTGCTCGATCAACAGTCCTTTTTACGCACGGTCATCCGGGGGCTCCTATTAAGGTGGGTCTACCGGCACGTCGACCACGCGTTCTATACGGGCATCAACAGCAAGCGGTATTTTCTGGCCTACGGGCTGCGGGAAAGACAATTGTCGTTTGCGCCACACGCGATTGACAATGAGCGTTTTTTATTGAGCAGGGCCGGTGAGTCCAAACAGTTAAGGGAAACATTATCGATAGGTAATGAAAGCGTTCTTATCTTATTTGCGGGTAAATTTGAGTCAAAAAAAGATCCTCACCTGTTATTGGAGGCCTTTCTTCAGTTAAGAGCAAACGCTGCACATTTATTGTTTGTCGGAAACGGCGAGCTGGAGCCATCGTTGAAGGCGGCGGCAGGGCAGGCAGTCAATGTACATTTTCTCGGCTTTCAAAATCAGACGGTCATGCCGGTAATTTACCAGTCTTGCGACCTGTTCTGCCTGCCGTCAAGAGGTCCAGGGGAAACATGGGGACTGGCTGTCAATGAAGCCATGGCGAGCGGGAAGCCGGTGCTGGTATCTAACAAAGTCGGATGCGCAACTGATCTTGTGCAACAGGGACAGACCGGTATGGTTTTTTCCGCAGATTCATTGGCTGATCTGCATGCTAAACTACAGGAATTAGTAGAAAAAGGGCGCGACGAACTCGGTTTAATGGGCGGATTATCGAGAGAGCGTATTCAAATATTTAGTTTTGAAAATCAAACTAAGGCGATTATAAATATTGTTAAAAATGGCTAACAATGCTATAGAGAGATATCTGATGCTTTTTTTGCCATGGGCTTTGTCTTGGCTTTTTAAGTCGGATCCGGGAGTTTCTTATTTGATCGCCTGGATGGGGTCGTTCATGATATTCATTCTTACCTTAACAGGCTGGGTAAAACCGTTGCCTGCTGATCGCCCTATAGCCGAACAACTGATGCGGCCTCTTTTTATCGTCCAAATCATTTTCGCAGGTTATATGTGCTGTACCTCGATTTTTTATTATTTAAATGTTATTGGTTTCGATAATTTTCACCTTACTCCTTATTTTAAAATAGATACCGTAAAATTGGAACTGACTGCTGAGTGTCAACGTTATTATTGTCTGGGTCATGCTGCCTTTGTTTCCGGAATTCTTTTTTTTATGGATTACCCGGTTAAGACGAAATATTATATTGAGAACGATAAGTTGGCCAATCTGTTGCTCAGGATCGCGGTATTGAGCTTTCCTGTTTCTATTCTTTTTTTAAGGATCCCCGGACTCTCACAATTTTATTTTCAATTAAGTTCACTGAGCTTTATCTCGGGAACATTGGCGCTGGCCTTTGCGATTCCTTTAAAGAAATCGGGTAATACGTTGATATGTAGTTGTTTATATATATTCAATTTTTCCCAGGCACTAGTATCTGGTTTTAAAGAGCCGATCATCATCAGCGTGTTGGTATTGGGGATGTTTCTATATCCAAGTTATAAAAAGCTGGTTACAATCATTTTCGGTCCAGCGTTGATCCTGCTTTTTCTGGTTTTACCATCTTATGTGAATAGCTTCAGGCAAAATGCATGGAGCGGGCAGGAGACAGCAGAGGACGCCACGGCGATAGCCCTTGACGCCACGCTGAACAATAGCGATAATGGTGAGTCTAACTGGGATTTTTTGACTGGGCGGCTAAGTGAAATTGACATGTTTTCCAATTTTGTAGAGTCGACTCCTGCCAAGGTTGATTTTTATGGCGCTCAGTTGCTTTTTCAATCAGGCATAGCAATCGTTCCGCGTATTTTTTGGCCCTCTAAACCGATCACTGAAGATTTGGTCATGCAGCGGGTATATGACGCAGGGGTTGTAAGCAAATATTCAAATGTTTCTGCAAAACCGGCCTATATTGTTGATGCTTATTTGTCCTACGGCGGATTGGGAGTTTTTGTGTTTTTATTTGGTTATGGCGCACTGGCACAGTTTATTTCAAAAAAAGCGGAAGAATTGTTCGGTGGCTATATTTTAGGCACAGCACTCATATTTAGTGGATTATTTCAAATGATGTGGCGCGGCTTAAGTTTTGAATTTCTGATAAATGCTGTTTTTTGGAGTTATATCAGTATGTTACTAATCTGGAAAATATTGCGTTCACGTAAGATATTAAAGGAATTTTGAGGATTTTACAAATATGCGCGGCTTATAAGCCCGCTTTTATTTACGGCGGCCCAACAATGTCTGTTTCCATGCTGAGCGAGCAATTGGTTAATGCAGGGGTAACCGTTGAAGTATTTGCAACCACCGCCAATGGCCAAAAGGAGTTGCCAGTAACACCCGGTGTTGTTGTTGAAGTTGATGGTGTTAAGGTTATTTATTTTAAAAGAATAACAAAAGATCATACTCATTTTTCGCCGATGTTGCTAAAAAAAGTATGGAAGGAAGCATCACGTTTTGATGCAGTTCACATTCATGCTTGGTGGAATTTGGCTTCTCTGTTGGCGTGCATGCTGGCATTAATGCGGAAGGTTCCTGTAATCGTTTCGCCAAGGGGCACTTTGAGTACCTATTCTTTTAACAACAAAAATATTGGCATTAAACAGCTTATCCATCGCTTTATAGGCAAGCCTATGCTTAATAGGTGCTTTATCCATGTAACTTCCGAAAGGGAGAGGGATGCTATTAGCACGCTTATTCATCCTAAAAGCATTACCGTGCTGCCAAACTTTGTAAGGTTGCTGCCGTACAAGCCGTCAGCTGAGATCCAGAAAGAGCCTGAGTTGAAGCTGATTTTTTTTTCTAGAATAGAACAAAAGAAAGGACTTGATTTATTGATCGAGGCATTGGCAAAGGTGAATGTGCCTTATCAACTTACAATTGCCGGAGATGGCGATAAAGATTACGTTGAGCATTTAAAAACTATAGCTGATGATAATAATGTTGGAGACAAAATTAATTGGATAGGCTTTCAGAATGAAAATAAATTTGCCCTGTTACAGAAGTCTGATTTGTTCGTGTTACCGTCATATGATGAAAATTTTGGAAACGCGGTTATTGAAAGTTTAAGTGTGGGCACACCGGTATTGATCAGTGAGCAGGTAGGGCTTGTCGGTTATGTGCTTGAAAATAAACTTGGCTGGATTTGTAAAACGAACGCCGATTCGATAGCTGAAGCAATAAATGAAATAGTTAGCGGTGATAAAACGGCTCTTCAAAAAATCAGGGATGTGGCCCCGGGAATCATCCACATTGATTTTAATGAAAAAAAGATGGTAACAAAATACATTGCGATGTATAATCAAATAACAGCAAAATGACCGAATACAATGACTACGACTTTCATCATAAAGAAGTGACACACTATTTCGGTTACCAGTTAGTGCCATTGCTTGGTTTACTGGATAAAGCAAAAACAAGTATATCATTGATTCTGGTTGTGGGAATGGATAAAATAAAATCGTTTGATCTGATAACCAGAGAACTAGTTTTGAAGGCGGCGTATGGACTGGTGTCGACGCTATAGCAAGTCCGGAGGGCGTTGTGGCTATACATGACCTGCTTACCAGTGGTTCAGCAGCTATTAAAAATCTGGAAGCTTATCCCATTTACCAGGGAAATCCTGCAATGAAGATTCGCCTGCGTATTATAGTTTAAAACCTGTTCTGAAAAATGCATAACTCACCACGTAAGTCGCAGCAACCCATTCATTTCCTGACTATGCAGGCCGGGATATATTGATGCGGCGTCCTAATTACCTATTACATGCCGTAAAACTAAAAGAGGTATAATAAGCCATTAATGTTTTCCATGAGGACGTTTAACGAATGCGCCTGGAGACTGGAACCACGGAATAATAGTGCAATCGACAACCTGCGGTAAGTACTCCGCCATAGAAGACTTACAGACACGCCAATCAAATACAACAGAAAAGCCTTTGGGACTGCCATCCAAGGGCTTTTCTGTTTAATTAAAATAATGAAGAATGTGGCGCTTTATATTGCTTTTTAATTTATTAAAAAGGACAATGGATGTTTTGGCTTTTTACAGCACGACAATAAGAGCGGATGCGGTATAAAGCTTGAAAATAGCCAAGTGCGAATTAGCAAAAGGGCGATAACGGATTTGTTACACTCAGAAAACGGCACTGACGAAGAAAAAAAGGACTCCGACGCTATGTGGCGCCTTTTTTTATTTGTTTTTGCCGTCCGCTGATTATATTCACGAGCCGAAGGCCCCAGCGGTTTAATTTGAACAAGGAGTATTACATTGACAGCAACAAACCTCAAGGATTTACTGGAATATCGTTTTTCTTTTTATG
>Ga0207037_10145_pt3 | contig 19794 bp, 24 predicted proteins | sample Alteio_BWMinCont_75_FD_153268 | JGI IMG/M metagenome (GOLD analysis project Ga0207037, IMG submission 153268) | Enriched cells from forest soil in Barre Woods Harvard Forest LTER site, Petersham, Massachusetts, United States -... | ecosystem: Environmental > Terrestrial > Soil > Temperate forest >... | reverse complement strand
TCGCACTACCCTGAAGGTGCAAAGCATGGGCACATGATAGAGATTGAGTTCTAGTTGCGATAGCAATGACAGTGGCCTTCCAATAGCACTCCAGCTGCATCTGAATGAGTTTGTATATCGCTATAACTATCGCCAGACTAGGTGTGTTATCTAGATTCGTTCCCGATAGTGAGCAAGATTAAAGCGTTCTAAGCGAACTGAATAGTGCGACGGAGCTGCCTGACGAGCCAGGCTGCATGGAGCTGGCTACTGAGCAGCCGACCAATACTCAAAGTTCGATAGTTGTGAGGTAGTATCGCTTGCAAAGTTGCCGAGGACACCGACCTTTGTGCCAGATGTAAATGTCGAGTCAGTGTAGGGGCCATATAAGACGCCGTTGATCCATACCTTGATTGTTGAGCCGGAATAGCTGACTTTTATCACATCACCCGCATGAGGTGCTACACCAAGATTCGCAAGGATTGTGTTTGTTCCAGCCACCTTCTTCTGCAAACAATAGCTGGTAGTTCCTGAACCGCGCGACTCAACCATGTAAAAGTTGGTAATATCCTGAACACGGAACACGAGTCCGTAGGTAGGAGAACTGGCCGCACTCTGGTGAACAGTCACCTGTGCAGTGCCGACTGTCGATCCCGGATCAATATAGCCGATAGCATTTCCCGTACCAGCAGTGCAGGCCAAATAGCCTCCAGATTTAGTAAATGCACCCGTGTCAGCCGTCAGGATAGCCCACGTCGTAGAAGACGAGCCATTTGCCGCGGTTGCCCCATTAAGCGTACCTGCAGTCCCGAAGAAGTCAGCATATATTGGTGACGATGTCGGCGTGGCCGAAGCTGGGCCAGCCGTGTACAAACCAGTACCACCTGCAGTTACCGAAGCAACTTCAAAGTCATATAGTGTAAAGCCCGTCAGCCCAGTAACCGTGTACGCAGTACTCGTCGAACCGGTGGCAACCGTTGTCCATGACCCGGCTGGATGAGTACGGTACTGAACGGAGTACCCGGTAACGCCCGTGGTCGGATAGGGAGCGGTCCAGGAGAGTGCTACCTGACCAGAGCCAGCAACTGTGGTCAGCGTAGATGGTCCAGTCGTGTTTGAGCCAATCAATGCTTGATTTGTATCGTTGGAGACAGTCTGTGTATTATTCCACGGCTCGATCGCATTGGAGAAAACAACACCAGCTAGATTACCGATCGTTAGATTCAGGCCTGATCCAAGCGTCTGCAGCCCGTATTGTTGCGTCTTTGCTACTTGATCATCGACACACCCTGCCGTCATGTCGAATAAGAATGTGTCATTCAGAATTGTGACACCATCACGATACGTTTGTGTCGCATCCTGGCCATTATCACGGGCCGACCCGGCGATCCGTAGCGATGCGATGGGGGTACCAGGTGTACCCTGCACAATATAGCCAGACGCCGCATTACGGTAGCAGTCCCAGTCAAAGACAAAGCCGGGACCTGGTGCGAGACCTGACTTGAAATACACGCCTGGCCCAGCGACATTGTCATGGCAAGATCCACGGAATTGATAGGTACCACTTGGAGCTATGCCTATGACGACACCGCCAGACCCAGTATATGTAGAGGATCCATTGCGAGCAATCTCTCCGAAGTACAGACCATTGAAACCACCATTCGGAGCCAGGATCGTACTGTCGACTAGAAACCCGGCGTACGTATTATCTGTTAAGCCGAGACCAGATACGGTTAGGCCATCACAGCCGGCGTCTTGTAGGCCAGCCCAATTTCCTCTTGATACGCCACCAACTACTCGCTGACCACGTGAGTAGAATGATGTCCCAGTTGATGGCTGGTGCTCATAGAACAGGCCGTCCCGGCCATTATTCATCAGGAGCGGAGACGTGATTACGCCAGCTTCGATCAGGGTCAGACCAGTACCGAGACCGATTCCGGAACCACCAGACACTGTGCCAGGGTTGCTGCCCGTTGCTGCGATCCCTCGCCCATTGCCAATCGCGGTCACGTGGTCGATCTTGTAGTCCTGCAGGAAGTCGCAGCCAAGCCCGGTACCCCATGCGTTCTTGATGGTGACGTGTCGGAATACCGGCCGGATCAGTGGACGTATAAATATGCCCTTAAGTTGCGTAGTATAGGTGGCGTTCGTTTGCGCCGAGCAGTCAATAGTGAAATCCTCCCACTGACAATCCGACAGCGCACTCGCTAGGACGGGGCCAAAATCACCATAGATCGGCGTCGATCCAGTGTCGGACAGCAGAATTGTTCCAACTTCTGATTCCCCCTTTATGCCAACACCAGTCGCCCAGAGTAGGGCATACGAACTACTACCCGATACGCCTGTCTGCGCAAGTACGTACTTGCCTTCTGGAACATAGATCTGCTGTGCAATACCTGTAGCGGTATAGATAGCCGACAGCGCATTCACCGCACGTTGAAAGATCGCTGAGTTATTTCCAGCACCAGAACCGTTTGATACTAGGGATTCACCCGGGTTTACGTACCCTCGGATATCACTAAGACGAGCACCCCGCGTTGAGCCGGTCCCCTTAATCGCCCAATATTTAGTGCCCCCGATCGACACGACGATCAGCACCATCCACCGAGTCGCTAATGAGAGCTGTGCGGTCGTGGCTGTCGTTTCAAATGTATCCGAGCCGGCACAGCTAAACGTAATCGTGTTCTGTGATTGATCCGAAGAATCCTTCTCCACGTAATACTCGGCTGGGCCGGCTGTTAACCCTGATAATGCAGGTAGCGTAATTGCCAGCGCTCCAGCGCTAGCAGAATACCGGTTCTTTATACCTGCGATGGGAGCGATTGCGCTCGTGATTACCGCAGCAGAACTAAGGCCAGAAACAAAGAGGCCAACGTCGGCAGTATGTTGAGTGCTAATAGCGCTCGTAGCAAACGTCTGTGCATTAGACTGAGCAGTCGTAGCTGCTCCTGCGCCGTCAAAGGCCCCCGCGCTCACCAACGCCGCACTCCCCAACCCCAAGTTCGTCCGAGCTATACTGGCACTGGCTATGTCACTGAGGTTGTTGACGGTCTGAGCTGCCCCAGCAACCGTGGGGTTGGCACTAATAATAGTCTCGACATTGCTGGTGGCGGCGAGGGTCGGTGCCGTAGCGGTTGAGCCACTGCCAGCCAAGTCACCGGCCAGTTGCACGAGGCCGACGGTGCTTCCAGTGGCGTTACTCGCACCGCCAGCTGGCGTTTGGTTAATCCAGGCACTGCTACTGGTGCTGTAGGTGAGCACCTGGTTGTTCGTGGGACTCGTGATGGTAACATCGGTATCAGCAGCCAGGCTGGTGGGACTACTGGTGGGTGTTGCCCACTTTGCGCCGGTTGTTTGGGTACTGTCAGCTGTGAGGACTTGGCCATCACTGCCAATTGGTTGACGCGTGGTACTTGTGCCATGGATAATCAGGTCACCTTTGGTGGTGGTGGGGTCACTGAAGCCAGCGGCGGGGGTGGTCCAGCTGCCATCACCGCGTAGGAACGTCGTGCTACTGGCTGTGCCGGTGGCACTGAGTCCGGCGACGGGAATCTGACCACCTTTGTTTGTGGTGGTGTGGTCATGGGCTACGAGTGGGTGTTGGTGGCCAGCATCGGCCGCTTTGCCTGTACTACCAGCCAGCGCACTGCCGGTGGTGGTATCTGCTTGGATGTCACCAGCAGTAGTATCGAGGGTAACACCAGCGGCGGGGGTGGTCCAGGTAGTGGTGGTGGCACTGGCTGCCGTTAGGACATTGCCAATACTTGGGGCACTGGCCGGCAGCGTAATACCGTTGACTTTGGCGACTGTTGGACTGGCGGCGGTGCCGCTGAGGTCACCGGCTAGCTGAACCTTGCCTTTGCTGGTAGTCGTTGCATCGGGGGTAGTACCACTGGTTATTTGACCGTCGACATAGGCTTTACTGGCTGCATCCGTGCCGTTGGTCGGGGTTGTAACTGGCAGCGTAGGAATGGTACTAAAAGTCTTGGCTCCAGCAATCGTCTGGGTGGTAGAGAGATCCACAAAGTTCTGGGTCGTACTACCGGTACCACCTTGGTTGACGGGTAACGCACTGCTCAGGTGAGTGCTGGTTACCTGGGGAGCGGCCGCTGTACCAGCAGCGATATCGCCCGCTAACTGGACAATGCCCTTCGCCCCAGTAGTGGCGTCACCAACCGTAGTACTACTAACAGTACCCGGAATCCATTTTGTCGTACCGCTGTTATATACCAGAACTTGGTTATTGGTAGCGCCAGAACCGCCTTGGACATCGGCGATGTCGGCGACGTTAATCGTGACATTACCACTGCTAGGGGTTTTGGTGTTAACGGATTGGACTGAGCTCGCAGCTTTGGCAAGGTTAGTCTGAGTGGCACTATCGAGTTTGCTCGCAGCAATAGCGGCAGACGACGCAATATTGGCATCCGTGATAGTGCCGCTTGCTATATCACTACCGGGAATCCCCCCAGCTGGTTTCGTGTATTTACTAGCGACACTTGCAATAGCGGTTTGGGTTGCGGTGTCTAGGTCGGAAGTAGGTATGCCAGTACTGGGCTTGCTGTAGGTACCAGCTCCAGCAGCACTTACAGCGCCGGGGTTGAGGCTACCATCTGCATTATGGGCCACGGCCAAAAAGCCATTGAGGATGTCACCCCAGGTACCATCGTCTTTGCCGGGAATTGGTAATCTTTGTGTCATGCTACTTTCGCCTGGTTACCCCTCATAAACGCACGTAAGGTATTAAATTAATAATAGACTCGTGGAGCATACGTGTCAAACAGAGAGCTCGTTAAAAACCACCTGAGCCATAACCTTTGGTTTGTTTCTTAGGTTTGGGCAATTTGAGCCTTGGCTTCCACATAGCAACCGACTAGCTTACCTTAGGAGTAGTCTTATTCTTGCCACCATAGCCACTGCCACTGTATCCCACTAGAGACTTGTGGGTACCAAGAGACTTCCCCGTTAACAGCTCGATGACCGTACTAAAGCCAAAAATGGAGGCAACAGCCAGCACCATAATACCTAAGCACTCCTTACGAGAGACTTCTTTTTGCATGAGAGCTTGAAGGTGTGTAGTTTGCATATTTTTCCCGTTGTTTCTACATACCAGCATAGCATAGTGCTTACGATTCTACATTTCAAACAAGCTGGCATACTGCCGCAAAACCCCTGTAAGATATATAGTCAGGCCATGCGTCACCCGTACCTTACAGCATGCAGCCCATGGAGAAGCTGCTCCGAGGAATAGTTTTACTGAGTTTTATATTGACACAAATCATGTTAGTAGCTATACTATTTACATACTTAACTATATTTATATCTACGCGTCGTGAGGTGGTCTAGCTGTGACACGTGAGGAGATCATTAAGAACCTGTTCGAACAGATGAGCGTTGCGAAACGCGGCATGTACACACGTATGCAAGCCATCACCAACGGCTTGCCCGTTTCACGTACACAACTTGAACTACTCTTTACCATTAAGCACTTGCAGCCAGTGAGCTTCAAGCAACTTGCGGCCCAGCTGCAATTAACACCTGGTGCCATATCTCAGCTCGCCGATGGTCTCAATCAGCATGGCCTGATTGAACGCGAAACAAATCCAAACGATCGGCGAAGCCAGACATTACAACTATCCGGAGATGGCGTAACATTGCTGCAGACAATCGAGAAGCGTCGCCGTGAAACCATGGAACGAGTTGTGAAAGATTTAACAAACGAAGAATTAACTGTATGGCTGCGCATCCAGCAGAAAATGATCGTTGAACATCAAACCGTACTCGATAAGAAACAAACTGACAAAGGAGAACATGAGTGATACTTACTTCATTATTCCATAAGAAGGCTGTCCGCAAACCAAAAGTTGCAGCCCTTGCAGCCAACCAAAACGCTGCAAGCGTTACCGTTCAGGCACCAGGCGCCGAAGAACATATAGAACGCACGCATGCTGAGATAATGGTTATCGTCACGGCCCTCATGCTTTGTATGCTACTTGCTGCACTCGACCAAACCATTGTTTCAACTGCTCTTCCACGAATTGCTAGCGATCTACACGGCCTCAGTAAATACTCGTGGGTTGCAACCTCATATCTTCTTACCAGTGCGGTGGCAACGCCACTCTATGGCAAGATTAGTGACATGTTTGGCCGTAAGAAAATCTTACAAAGCGCCATTATTATATTCCTCGTCGGCTCAGCACTTTGCGGTGTCAGCCAAACTATGAACCAATTAATCTTCTTCCGTGGCCTACAAGGAATTGGTGCCGGTGGCCTCATGACACTCGTACTAGCAACAGTCGGTGACGTCGTCTCACCAAGACAGCGAGGTAAATATCAAGGTTACTTCAGTGCGGTCTTTGCCATCGCAAGTGTTATTGGACCACTCCTTGGTGGTCTATTCACTGATCACCTAAGCTGGCGTTGGGTATTCTATATTAACCTACCGATCGGCATTTTCGCGCTGTTTGCAATTGCAGCTCGTCTCCACTTACCCGTCAAGCGAGCCCAGCACAAAATTGACTTTATTGGATCCGGCCTCTTAACCGTAAGCGTAGTGAGCCTGTTACTGGCAACCGTTTGGGGTGGCGTGAATTATCCATGGGGATCAAGCCAAATTATTGGCCTATTCGCAACGAGTATCATCGGTACAATCCTATTTGTCTGGTGTGAGCACTTTGCAGCAGAACCAATCATCCCGCTCGAGTTGTTCAAGGGTAGCGTGTTTCGCATCTCGGGTATCCTTAGCTTCCTTGTCGGTATGGTAATGTTTGGAGCGCTCATATTCCTACCGGAGTATCAGCAGCTCGTACGTGGTGATTCCGCAACAAAATCGGGCCTTATGCTGTTACCGCTCGTTGGTGGCCTAATGGTTGCGTCATTGTCCGCCGGCAGGCTCATCTCTAAGTTTGGCCGCTACCGAATATTCCCAATTATCGGCACCATCCTCTTACCGATCAGCTTCTGGCTCTTTACGCACATCGCCGTGGACACAAGTCGTCTCTACCTCGGAATCTGGATGGTAGTTCTTGGTGTGGGTATTGGATTCGTTATGCCGGTGCTGACTCTTGCCGTACAAAATGCAGTAGACCGCAAATACCTTGGGACGGCTACCTCAATTGTCACATTCTTCAGAAGCATTGGTAGTTCGCTCGGTGCAGCAATCTTTGGCGCCATTCTAACAAACCGTTTAGCGTACCATTTGGACCATACATTACCGGGGCACGTTGGCACCAGCGTTGCCAAAAATTTCACCAGTGGCGCCACAAGCCTGAGCCAGTTACCAACCAATACTATACATACCGTTCTGGTCGCCTTTGCAAACTCATTTCATGATGTATTCCTCCTTGCCATTCCATTTGCGATCTTAGCATTCATAACAGCACTCTTCCTCCGAGAGACGCCACTCAAGACATCCACGAAGCAAATGGCCGAAGGTGAAGGTCTGGAGATTGCCCACTAATGAGCGTAAAGAAACCCGTCATTAAGGTCACGAACGTCACGAAGGAGTTTGGCAAGTTTACTGCGGTCAGTGATGTCAGTTTTAGCGTTGCAAAAGGCGAGCTCTTTGCACTGCTTGGCCCAAATGGTGCCGGTAAAAGTACAACAATCAAGATGCTTACGACATTACTGCAGCCGACGAGCGGGAGTCTAGAGCTGGCCGGTCACAATGTCGTCGAGGATTCTGATGCTGCTCGGCGAAGTTTTGGTATTGTCTTCCAAGATCCAAGTCTGGATAGTGAGATGACGGCATATGAAAACATGGAGCTTCATGCAGCGTTGTACGGTGTCGCCAAGAAGGGTGTCGCTAAACGCATTCAGACCTTGCTCACACTCGTAGAGCTATGGGATCGTAGGAAGACACAAGTCAAAAACTTCTCTGGCGGCATGAAGCGTCGGCTGGAGATTGCCCGCGGGTTACTCCATTACCCGCATGTATTGTTTTTAGATGAGCCGACGCTTGGCTTGGATACACAAACTCGTAATTTGCTGTGGGATTATGTCAAAAAGCTTAGCCATGAAGAGGGTATGACGGTGTTCTTTACGACACATTACCTCGAAGAAGCCGAAGCCGTTGCTGATCGTATTGCCATTATTGACCACGGCAAACTCGTCGCACTTGGTACGACGAAGCAACTGACTACCGAGACAAAAACGAAGACACTGGAGCAAGCCTACCTTGCACTCACCGGTAAAACCGTCCGCGATGAGCAAGTCGATAGTCACGAAAACTGGCGATCAATACGTCGATCGAGGGCGATGCGATGAGAGTAATCTATATACTTTGGCTCCGTCAAATCAAGCGCTTTTTCCGAGCAAAGTCTCGTATCTTTGGCGCAATTGGCCAGCCACTCCTGTTCCTCGTTGCCTTAGGATATGGTATTGGCTCGATCTATGCCAAGGCCGGCCAAGGTAATTATCTTGAGTTCTTGGTACCGGGTATCATGGCTCAAACAGTACTGTTCTCCGCCATGTTTTATGGTGCAATGATCATGTTTGACCGTCAATTTGGATTCTTGAAAGAGACTCTAGTCGCACCAGTTTCACGCCTAAAGATCATGCTTGGTGGAGCACTTGGTGGAGCAACAACCGCAGTCATACAAGGCCTCTTGGTACTTATTATCTCACTCGCACTTGGCTTCCGGCCAGAGCATTGGGCATTAGTGCCAGTAGCAATTGCTATCTTGTCACTCCTAGCGATAGCAATCGCCTGCTTCAGTTCCGCAATCGGTTCGTTCGTGCAAGACATGCAAGGCTTCCAAGCCATCAACCAACTGCTTGTTTTCCCCTTGTACTTCCTGAGTGGCGCACTATATCCACTTGATCACGTGCCGACATGGTTACGTATTGTTGCCGAGTTCAACCCTATGTCCTACGCTGTTGACGCCATGCGTGACACACTAATTGGTCAAACGCATTTCGGTCTCATAAAAGATCTCATCGTCTTATTCATTGTCGTGATTGCGATGATAAGCTTTGGTGCGTACCGCTTCCGCCACATTGAAGCCTAAGGCTACTTTGCTAGATTTGGTCGGAAAACTCGAGCCACGACTGTACTTCGGTCAAGCCAACCAAATTGGCGGCTGTCGGTACTAGCCGATAGGCTATCGCCAATAACAAAGACTTTCTCTTTATCTATCTGCTCGATCCGCTTCACGAGTTCTCGATTATTTTTCCGCAAAATAACAACCCGTCCGGGATGTAGTCTCCGGAAAAATGATGTCGCTATAATGATCTGGCCGGGTCGTAACTTGGACGCCATACTTATCCCAACAACCCTTTGAAATAAGATTGGACGTTTCATGAGAAGCTGCTTCCTTGTATGTACTATCTAGGCTTTTTTAGTAGCCCAAAAGATTTCCGCAATCTCATCAATCATGTCAAGCTGAACCAACTGGACCATCAGGACTCGTAAGTACAACGAACGGTTTTGAAACAAGAGCCGTAAACGTCTACGCAGGTTCACCGGGCGCCAAGTCCGCAGCAGCGAATCCGCACGCCGTTTCACAGTACGATGTTGCATGTTACCAGGTTTCCCAGCATTAGTTAGTATACTTGCTAGTTTTGTAGCTTCGTCGCATAATCTGCCGTATGGGTAATGCTACGCCAGAGTTTCCAGCCCCAGATGAACCACCACGGATCCCTCCTTTTTCGATGTTACATGCCACGCAAGATGAGATTGATGTACGTTTTGGCTATATTATGGACGATTTACATCTTAATAATATTGAACGAGGATTTGATCCCAAACCACCAGCTGCAGTTCGCCTGACACGAATTGGGAACTTCTTGTTAAAATCTTTACCCCATTTTCGTATTGAAGGCTGGTAGGCATAACTAGCCGACGACTCGAATCAAGCTGATAACCATACTATGAGAAACTACTTCCGCTTTTTTGCCATAATTAACCTGTAACTAGCGTTGAACTACAATTACCAATTCCAATCGAAGAACTTCGCACGCTATTGCGTAAAAACGGGGTAAAAACGGCGTCTGTTTTTGGTAGCTATGCACGCGGCGATGCAACTGCTAAAAGTGATCTCGATTTATTGGTTGAACTAGCCGATGGCAAGACATATCTCGACCTAGGTGGTCTACAATATGAGCTTCAGGAGCGTTTTTCTGTAAGAGCTGATATTGCAACAAAACTAAATCGTCACTTTGAACCATACATAACTCCTGAATTGGTCAGTATCCTGTAGCATGATTATTTGGGACATCAACTTGCAAATTTGGCTGCATAGATTGACTTGCTAGCAAGCGAAGTTTGATTGTGATAGCAGTGACGATGGCTCTCCAAGTACAAGTATCTTTACCTGATATTATTAAGTGATGATTAGAATCGCAGAATCAGCACGAGACTATACAACATTATTGGCAATTCAAATTGAGTGTATAGAAGGCTTAACTGACACCTATACACCTGATGAAATCCAGCATTGGGTTGACTATCTAAAAAATGAGACTGCCGATAGATACTCTGAGTATAACAATACAGTCTATGTCGACGATTCTGGCAAAATCGAAGGCTTCATATCGTGGAAAACGACAGAAGGCTCATCTGCCAGTATAGAAAGCCTCTACATTCGGAATTCGTATGGCGGACGAGGAATTGGCAAGCTCTTGTTACAGAATGTTGAGGCAGATCTACCAGGAAAAACAATCCATGTTCGATCAACCCTAAACGCTCAGTCTTTCTATGAAAGAAATGGCTACATATACACAGGAAAATCAATATCTAGGGCAGGTTTTATGATTTCATTGCTCAAGAAAAAGTTATAGATCGAACATCGTTAGACATAACCACTGCGATAGCTCTCCAGTTTAGGTTCGTGAAAGATTTCTTCGGAGATGTTTTTGCTATACTTGGCCTATGACCAAAAGCCGAAACGTTACTTTGGCACTACTTGCGTTGATAACTTTTCCGCTCATCTTTTTTGCTTTACAGATTTACATGCCATATACCGATAGGTCATACGTCATCCCTCAAACAGGCTGTTGGAGTGGCGGTATTTCATTTATAGACAGCCGGAATTCTACTTGTTCAGGTAGCCCGTCTCATTCGGTAGGTTTCCCATTTATTATTAACCAACAAGGCGTCAGTCTGACAAATCATGTCCTCAGTGTCTTTGCCGATTTAGCCCCAGCAATAATTGTGGAGATACTGCTAATTCGGTTTTACAAAGCTAGTAAAGACGCGTATTTGCCTCATTAGGTCAGCCTGAAGCCGGTTGTCATACATGGCCAGCTTCATAAACCCTCAATACACCCGTGTTTAAACCCCCCTGTGTTGAGGAGTTTTTTATTGGTATAGTAAAGCTATGAAGATCAGGAAACTTTTTCGCAACACATGGCTAATCGTCGGAGTTGCTTTGCTGATTGGTCTTGCAATTGGGAGCCTGGTTACTAGGTGGCATTACAAAACTTTGTACAAGAATTATGTCTATTGCGGTAACTCTGTGAGCTATTATGACAAGACAGGTAAGATTAAACTGTACTCGCAAAACTCCTGCTCTCAATAGCCCTAGTTAGATTGGCGTAGCAATGACGATGGCCCTCTAGTTCAGATTCAGGAAAGACATCTTCTGAGGCCTTCTTTGCTATACTGCCTGTAATGTACGTTCGAAAAAGTAAAAACAAAAAACTGGACAAGTTAACAACAGTGATTGGCATTTGTATGCCGATCGTTACACTGCCCCAACTTTATACCGTGTTGACTTCAAATGATCTGAAGGGAGTGTCGTTGATCACCTGGTCTTTTTACACACTTCAAGCTGGAATATTTGCTGTATTTAGCATTAAACACAACGAGAGACCGCTCGTTATTACATACATCCCCTTGTTCGTTATTGAGTTTGGAATTGTAATCGGCTTACTGTTACGGCAACAGTAGCTGCAATAACGGTGGCTTTCATACTGCCACTTCTACCGGAATCTTTTTAGTCGTATACTTTAGTCAATGATCGAAAAGAATAACTCGAAATTACTAGGAATTGTTGGCATCGTTGGCACTCTTATAGGGATTGGGCTTTTTATTTTGGCAAAGTACATGCTCACGAACCATGTTTACTCCATCTCTCAAACCAACAAATCACATGCCGTGCGGAACTTAGGCTTACTAATGCTGCTCATTGGCATTGTCGCAATAATAATCTATCTAATTAGAGTTTTTGCTAAACAGGCTGGCAAGCAAAAGTAGCAGGTCTATTTTCCTCAATTTTGGTCATAGCAGAGTGACGGTGGCCCTTCATACCACCTATGTTTAAAGACCTTTCAAGGGAGTATTTTGGTTCCTCAGGAATCTTTCTGCTTTTAGGCAAGTACGATTCGATGCTGAGTTTAACTGTTATACTGCAGACAACATGATCAACTACGATACTGCGGTGATCCTTGGTTCAAGACCACGTGACGGAAAAACGTGGCGATTTCCTTCTCATGTCTACTACAGCCTTGACCGGGCAGTGGAGCTCTATAACAAGAAAAAAATCTCATTTATCACGGTGTCCGGAAAATGGACACTCAATTTCGACGTACTTCATATTACGCAGCCATTCACAGAATGCGAAAAGATGGCTGACTATCTACTAGCTAAAGGCATCCCAGACAATGCAATACTGCGCGAATCGGAATCAAAAGACACGATCAGTAACATCTACTACCTTAAGCGACAGATTTTTGAATCTAAGGGCTTGCGAAGTCTGCTTTTTATCGCGGCCGAGCCACGACTTCCACGGATCGAGTTCCTCTGCCAAAGAATACTGGGGCCAACATACAGTCTGCACTTCGAAGCAGTTGCGTATGCACAAGACGAGGTTTCGCCGAACGAACAGCGCACGCTCACGAAACAGACAGCTTTTTTAGCCCCCATGAAAGATGGTGACGACGCATGGTTGGATGGAAAATTTTATGTTGGACCTTACTATGATGCCGTTAGGAATCGAGTGATAGAACGTGCTGCCCATGAGCCATTACTCTACCTTGCTAATCCGCCCTGGTCTGCTGCAGCGTAAGGGCACTTGGAATTGGACGACCCGCACTCGGTACCCACGAATAGCTTCCGCCCGGATATTTGGGCCATTGAAGATAGTGAGCGTTACCGTAGCTTATCATGCTATCTGCGGACCGAGTGACGATCTTAGCAGTACGACCAGGATCTAGAAAACACCCCCACAATATCTTGTGCCTTGCGAAGATATACGCGACAGACTCAGCAGGCGTCACGCCCTGGAAAGTTGAGCTTTCGGGCCGCCCGTCAAACAACGTGATGTGCGTACGCTCATCAGTTGATTGGTATACCGCCAACCGTACCATTGGCACATTAATAAACGGTGGGTCACTGCCAAGGGATGGATCATCATTTATCGGATTACTCGCAAAGTTGCTATCAGTCAGAAACGGCCCGACGGAAATCGCCCCCTGAATAGAGCTGTCCAACGGCAAAGTGTCGACCGACCGGAATTGTATGTCGTCCTGACCATCACTTCGGAGCAGTCGAGGATTGCAGCGAAGAACGGTATCGTAGGCAAATAGGTCTAGACCACCAGACGCACTTCTGCCGACAGCCTGAAAACAGCCGTTGCTACTGGCAAGCAAGCCAACATCGACCCTCTCGTCGCTAGGGGCGATTAATGGTGAGTATCGAGAATGTTCATCAAGAATCCGGATCCGTTGTTTGCGGGCCCCAACTTCTTCATTAAAAGCATGCCGTATAACAACGTTGCCATTACCAAATACGCTGCATTCGGCCGGATGTGCAGAGCGAGAACCGCTCCATGTTACTGTGTGATTATTAATACTGAGCTCACCCAGAGCCCGGACAAACCGTACCGACAGCCTCCCGTCTATATCCGCCAATAGCGCCTCTCTATCCACGACTGGCAGGCTTGCCGCATAACCCCGCTTCTGCACTGCCAGGTTCAATGCCTGTTGGCGCGGCGTACCGGAACCCTGATCGGCAAGATAGAGGAATGCACCACTTATGGCAGCCGTCGCCTCTGGTACATTGGCCAAATAATCCGCCACACTGCGGCCATGCCGCTCCACATGAACTTCGGCAGCAACAGCATTATGAGCGAACGATAAATCATAAATATTCGTAAATCTATTATCTGCCAAAGATTCAGAACTAACGGCTAACTCGGCGTGCCCACCAAGTCTATAGGTAGCATCAAGTGCCTGCACGTCAACTTCACGCTCAATTTGCTCGCGTGCTGCCGATGGAGTCTCGAAATCATATTGGAGTGCTGGCTGCGCACCACCATCTCCAGCGGGACGGTAATACTCGATCATAGATTTACTATACAAGTTTGTTGGTTTTTTATCCATAATATTCGATAGTTTACCTATCCTAGCTTGCCTCCTCGTATTTGGTTATAGTTAGACTGTAATGAAAAACGCTCTATTTCAAACGATGTCGTTCCCGGTTGTTGGTTCAGAAAAATGTGCCTGTGTCATTGCTGGTTATCGTGGAAAAATCGCCAGCTATAAAAAAGTCATAAAAATACTAAATAACAAGGGCTTTTCGGTCATAGCCTATGAACATAGTCCAGCCGTACTAAGCAGTGGTGACCCCCAAACACTTCTGAAACTAGTCGAGGAAATCGGTAATGATTTTCTTCATAAATCTACTAACTACAAAGAGGTGATTTGTGTTGGTGCGAGCATCGGGGCAGGTCTTTGCTTTGCCGTCCAAAACAAAGTCCCTAACGTAAAGTATGGCGTTTATGCAGGTGCTGGCGTTTCACCACCCGAAAATATTTTTGAGGCACCTCTATTTTATGTAGTGCGAAAAAAGTTTAAGAAATCAGGCTTCACCAAACCTGAGCTTAAGAAAGCCTGGCAAGATATTGATGTTGTACCAACAAAGCTCATAGCTCAAACACCCTTTGTTATGGCACTTGGCAAGAAAGACAGAATTGTTAAATATGACAAAGCCCTTGGCACGCTAAAGGCATGGCAGCATCAGGGACAGCATATAAAAATCATTACTAAACCTACATTGGGGCATTTTGGAATCATTCGTTGGTATAAAGACCATATTGCAGAGTTGCTAGTTGAGGCTGAAGGTCTAGAAGCCTAATCTCAGTTGCGATGGCAAGCACTATGAAAGAGTTCTTCGGGGGTCTTCTTTTGGTATACTTGTAGAGATGAAAACGATAGACACAACGATTAGCACTCCCGAATTGTTAGCCATGGCCGAAAAAATGTACGGAAACTTGGTTAAGGCGGTGGTTGACCTTCAAAGAAATATCCTCGTAGTCGATGCCGAGATGCACGCCGATGAAGAACAATACTTGCTAGAACAAGGATCGAAGCAAAATGATCTTTGGGGCATTAACCTATACCCCTCTAAATTTGGAGCTGATGATTTTATCGAATTCGATTCAATGATAAACATACGTCCCCGACAACAGAACATGTCGCGTGGTATTGATAACCCTAAGATTCGAGAGCAAATCGTCAAATTAGTAAGAGAAAAGGTAATCGCATGAGCACTGCCTACGAGATTGACGAGTCTAGATGGGCAAAACTAGATATATTTAACCAAATGGGAAATATCTATAGTGAAGTTGGCCGATCTTTTAAGACACAAGGACAGGAAAACTCCAAAGATCATGAAGAAGCAGTTAGTCGCGCAATTGACTTGTTTGATGTCACTGTTCGTATTCTTATTGCTAAAAAGTCACCGGAGGCAAAAGAGGTACTTCGTGCTAAAGAACAATTTCTTGATCTAGCGGTTAGCGATAAACCAACTCCTGAGTCTATACAAAGCCTCGACAGATACTTTATGCAATTTGCTGTAGCCGCACGACTTAATAGATAAGCAGCAGATAAAGTTAGTTTTTGTAATTAGATGTCCTGTTTGTATCTGTTAAGTAGTTATAATCCCGTTGAATATAAGCGTATAATAGAGCCTGTGAGAAAGCTAGTTAATATAGTACTAGTTCTCGGCTTCCTGTTTGTGGATTTCTTGTTCTTTCATGACATTTTCAAAGCAGGAGAATCTACGAGCATAGCTCAGTATCTTACGGGTATTTTGAGCATCCTTGTTTTTGTTATTTCAATCCAATCGCTAATGAAAAATAATAAGAACGCCAAAAGCTAGTAATTAGTTCTGCTACACAGGCATTCGGCAACCACAAAAGAAAGGGTACACTAACGCCTGATATGACAGACCCAACGATGCGCCGAAAGGCGAGCGACAAACTCCTGCGGAAAGTCCCAGAGATCACCCTTTTATTCTGGGTCATTAAGCTGTTAAGCACGGCTATGGGCGAGTCGACATCAGACTATTTGGTTAATCAGTTCAATCCGTATGTTGTAGTTATTGCAGGTTTCATCGGGTTTGTTGTTGCACTAGCCTTGCAATTTAAAGTTCGGCGCTATATAGCTTGGATCTATTGGCTAACGGTGGTCATGGTGGCAATCTTTGGCACTATGGCTGCCGATGTGGCGCATGTTGCACTGGGGATTCCGTATATCGTATCGACCGTGCTGTTTGCCGCTGTCTTAGCTGTCATCTTTATACTTTGGAACAAGTCCGAACATACACTGTCTATCCATAGCATCGATACCCGTCGTAGAGAGGTTTTTTATTGGGCAACGGTGCTGGCAACATTCGCGCTTGGTACTGCAGCGGGTGATTTAATCGCCTATACGGCCAACCTTGGTTTCTTTTCGGCCGGCATATTATTTGCTTTAATGTTCGCGGTTCCAGCCGCTGGCTACAAGTTTTTCCGCTGGAACCGTATACTTACTTTCTGGCTTGCTTACATTCTAACCCGACCACTTGGCGCTTCGTTTGCCGACTGGACGGGCAAAGCCCAAACCACTGGTGCGCTCGGCTGGGGTGACGGGCTCGTTGGAGGAGTTTTGGCAGTTTTAATCGTCGTATTCGTTGGCTATCTCTCGATGAGCCATAAAGATAGTGCGGCACTGGATCGCTAATCTAGGGAAAAGTTACGCTAGTGCGGCAGATTTTCTAAGTTTAATCTCGTGATTGTGGCGGAAAACTAGTGGGCACTCTGACATAAACAAGGCCGCGTCCCCGTACGAAAAATGATAATTATCACCTTGACTATTAAAAATCAAAGTGAGACGATGGAAACTTCCTTTTAAATTTCAGGCATACCATGTTTAGACCAGAAAACAACTTCCAGCTTGGCGTATTCGACATCAACGGCACGCTATGCACCGGTAAGGATGGGCTAACAGACACAATTAAGAACGGTTTTAAGAACTTACGAGCACAGTCCATCCAAACCACTGTTGTTACTGGCCGTGGAACTGGCGGCGCAAAGGCATTACTTGGTGATGATTGGGACAAGATTGTCTCACCCGGTATGCCAATTGGCGTAGAAAACGGTGCAAGGTTGGTGGCAGAAGACGGTAGCAATCTCCGCTTTCACCGCATTAAAAAAACAACCCTGGACGCAGTTATTGATGCAACTTTGCTGGCAGATGGCGCAGTAGACTATCTGGCATATACTCCGCAAGAGCCAGGCGCTAAAGATGTTCTGTGGCTACCCAAAGGTAAGTCTCCCAAAGAATATCTCCTGGCAAATGGCCGGCATGTAGAAATCATGGACGAATCCGTAACACGGTTTGCAGCACGAGTGGGCTGCGATAAAGCTTGCATGCTACGAGTAGGCACGCAGTCACCAGAAGTTAATGGCTTGTTTGAGGGGATGAATTTTTTCCTGAATCAGACCGAACTTAACGTGCTCCCTGATGGAGTCAATAAGGCAACCGGCGTAACAGACATTGCCGAATATGCTGGCGTTGCGCTTTCACGAGTCCTCGTAGCAGGTAACGACTACAACGACCTACCTATGCTCGACCTCCCCGTTGCTAGAAAGATATTTATCCCTGATACGCCCGAGCTTAGACCAAGCAGTGCAGATGTCATAAGCTTGGCTTCTCCACAAGAACTAGGGGCATACTTATGGGGAGTTGGGGCGTGAATCAAGAGAAGACTTTACTATTACCAATTACTCCTCTGTTCTTGGAGTTGGGTTTATCAAAATTAAAAGCAGTCTGCCCTAAAACGTAAACTGCTTTGGATAAACTATTGTCTGAGGATCGGTATATTGTATGAGCGTTTCCGAGAAACCCTCTTTTCCAAGACCTGCCTTACCGAAACCACCGAAAGACATTTGCGCGTGCCGAAAAGTCGGCAGATCATTGAATATGATACCTCCCCAAAGTAAATCTTTAGCCAAACTACGCATAGACGCTTGTTTTGCCACATAAATAGATAGTTGAATACCGCTGTTTATGTAATCACGTTTGATAGTACCTAGTACCTCTTGATATCCTAATTGACCATCGTACAAATGCACGAATACAATTGGGCCTGGCAGGTCAAAGCAAAGTATTTGTTTGACCCAATCACTATGGAAGCCGGAGACGGCATACATAGCTGGAGAGATATGGGCACCGTCTACTTTAAGCTCTAGCAATGTTTCAACATGTGGTGCAAATTCTAGAATCTTTTTCACTTTGTCAGCAGAGCTACGTGCATAGTCTGCAGTGATTAATGGGCCAAGGCGACCAGTACTTTTGACTAGCTGGAGCTTCGACCGCAATTCGGTCACAAAGTTGATTCTCTCGGCTGGGATAAAAATATGTTTAATGGATACGCAACGCTGACCATTTTTGGCAACAATGCCTTCAACCAAGCGTTCCGCAAGTTGGTCATCATACTGTTTGAAGTCCGGGGCAAAGATCACTGGTGAATTACCACCAGTCAATTCCATATGGTACTTCTTGACCCCACCGCTCTTGATAATTTTCTGACCGGTGATGTAGCTACCGGTGAACGAAATAATGCCGATACGATCGTCTGACGTCACTTGGTTGAGAGTCTGTTCATCCTCCTGATCCGTGAAGTATACCAATCTGTTGCCACAGGCTTTGTGAATGAGATCATAAAGAGCCCTGCCGCTTTGCGCAGCTAGCGGAGACGGCTTAAACAGCACCGAGGTACTGGCGAGTAAGCCCGTTGAGATCTTGTGAGCTGGAGAGCTTAACGGACTGCTAAACGGTGTAATAGCCAGCAGTGGTCCGCGCGCCAATCGTCTTTCTCGTATGATTTTGTCGCCCTTTTCGGCGAGGGTATCTGTTAGCGCATCAGCATGGGTCTTAGCCATAAGAAAGGTAGCTATTGCTCGGTCTATTTCTTTGGTGGTATCTTGCTCAGTGAGCTTAACTTCGCTGACAATTAATTGACGCAAACCGTCGCGATTGTTCTCTATCTCCCGAGCAATGTCACTGAATATTTGTCGTTTACTCATAGAATCTAAGTCCGCAGCCACAAAATAGTCCGACTGGAGCTTTGTTAGTGTTGCTTCAAGCTCTGTAACCATCTAAGCACTTCCTAAGAAACTCATGAACTCGGCCTTATTCTCGACCGGAGTTGTGGTTGGCCGGCCAAGATCTGGTCGTGAGCCCGTGGACGCATATACAACCACCGCTCGTGGTCCATCGTTTGTATCAAAATCCAGAGCAATTAACTCAGCTTTGGTGTGGATGATGGTCACGCTACGATAGTTGGCGCTAGTGAATATCCCTTGCCATTTTAGGACTGTTGAGACAGTGGGCTGACCACCAGTGCTCTCGTAAGCACCGTTGTCGATAACTATGTGGGTCAAATTGCGTAATTGGTAATAACCAATAGTCGCCAGCGTGCCCATTTTCATAAGCACCGCTCCATCACCGTCTATGACGAAAACCTTCTTGCTCGTTTGCATAGCTATACCTAAACCAATACTCGCAGCACAACCCATCGAGCCAACAGTTAAAAAATCGAAGTGATGAGAC
>Ga0207037_10198_pt1 | contig 19836 bp, 18 predicted proteins | sample Alteio_BWMinCont_75_FD_153268 | JGI IMG/M metagenome (GOLD analysis project Ga0207037, IMG submission 153268) | Enriched cells from forest soil in Barre Woods Harvard Forest LTER site, Petersham, Massachusetts, United States -... | ecosystem: Environmental > Terrestrial > Soil > Temperate forest >... | reverse complement strand
AGGGTGAGAGGAACCCCTCCACGAATAAAAAGTGGAAAGGTATTTATTCCATGTTTAAAATTCTTGATCATGCCGCCGCCGTAAACGTCGCCTGTAAACCAGTCGTACCACATCCCTGGCGGAAACCACACATGTTGGAGGCCTTCTTTATTTGAGCCTTTACCCGCTTCCACTATGGGCGCCACTAAGATATCACGCCCATAGAAATACTCTTGGGAATTTTCATAGGCCTTTTGAATTCGAGGGTGTTCAATATAAAGGGGTCTCAGAAGTGGAATAGATTCCATTGATGTCTCTGCAACTCCAGAATAAGTGTACGGAAAAAATTCAGAACGAAGATGAAAAGATGTGCGCATGGAATCTTCGATTTCAGCTGAATACTTCCAGGGTCTCTTGTCTAAATCTTTTTTTCTAAATGAATGAAGCCTGAGAGCCGCAGAAAAAGCTCCGAATTGAACCCAACGGGCAAGGGCTTCTGGATTTCGCTTACCTTGAAATCCTCCCATATCGTGTGTCCAGAAAAATAAACCCACATTTCCCGAAGTGGTTGTGAACGGAACTTGAAATTTAAGTGTCTTCCAACTTATGACAGCATCTCCGGAGAAATGAACAGGATGCCGATGATCGCCCCAATCACCCCAACGACTAAATTGCTGGCCCCGAAGGCCTGACTTACGAGAATGCGCGTAATAAAATTCATTAGCCCAAGTAAGGTCGTTAAATGGGTATTCCGTATCACCTAACCAATCGAGCCACCAGAAATCCACCCCGATTTTTTCATTGGGCTCGTGCATAAACTTAAAAACATTTTTAAGATATTTCTCATCACCGGAATTATACCCAAGGGTTTCATTTTTTGAAGGATCCTGGCCCATGGCCGACATAAATTCTTTGTAACGTTCTTCGTAGGGGCCCACACTCCCTTGGGGGTGATCATTAAGAGTTGCAAAGAGATGTTGGTCGTGAACCCATTTTAAATAATTCTCTGGCTCGGGAAAAAGTTTTTGGTCCCAAGTGTATCCCGTAAAATTATCTTGTTTGTGCCAGTCCATATCCATAACAAGAACATCCAGAGGAAAACCGTGATCGTGATATTCGGTAACAATTTTTTTGTAATCTTGGGATGCGTAAGGCCAATAACGGGAATACCAAGACCCCAAGACATATTTTCGTGGCATGGGAACGGGGCCACCAACGGCAGTTAAATCTTTAAGGGCTTTTTTGTAATTATCTCCGTAACCGAAGAAATATAAATCTGTTCCGCTTCCTTCGGGGCGATTGGCGACCCACTTCTGATCTATTAAAAATCGTTTGCTATCATCTAAAACATACCAACCATCTCTTGAAAGGAGCCCGTCCCCAATAGGCCCCGGGCCGTCTTGATCATCCAAACTCCGGGCCGTACCTCCGAGATTTTTTTGATTTTTCATCAATGGCTGCCAAGTGATTTCACCCCGTCTCGGGTCTTTAATAATTATTTTGAGATTTTTTTCCGAGAAATTTTTGCCATCCTGAAGATAAGTGAGTGCGAGATACCCTGTATCAATAGTTGTTTGTGTTGGCGTTTGAACAATCCTTGCCCCTTCAAAACGCGTTGCCCGATCAATTGCAAAGAGTGAGGGGTTATCGACAAACTGAGCCTTGTCACTATATTCAAGGCGAATTAGACTTGGGGTTATGACCGTGAATCTGGCGTTCCCAGCCAGGACTTGAGAATTATTCGTTGCAAGAGTCAGTGATGAAATAAAAAATATTCCAAGCCCTATTAAAGATATCTTCACGTGCTTTCCCCCCCTCGGATTTATTTTCTTTCGCTAAAAGCTAGCAGCGGCTTCAAAGCCGGTCAAGGGTTCTCAAGTAATGCTTCGTAGATTTTCCGAGTGGATTTTACCACCTTTTCCCAAGACATCGTTTGAGCGTAAGCAACTCCCCCCCTGATCTTTTCAATGGCCTGACCTCCAGGATTTAGTATTTCACCCATGGCATGAGCCATTTCACTCTCAGAATTGGGGTCAACGAGCCAAGAAAAGCCATTTCCCACTTCTGGCAAACTAGTGGTGTTGCTGGAAATAACGGGAGCACCACAAGCCATCGCCTCGATAATAGGAATGCCGTACCCCTCTTCAAACGAGGGAAGAATGAAGATTTCGCAAGCTGAATAGAGATGTTTTAAAATTTCGACATCGACAAACCCAAGAATTTTAATACGCTCCTTGAGCCCCGAATTTTCAATGGCACTTTGAATCTTCTCGAATTCAAATCCTGGGTGACCCCCTAAAACTAAATCCAAAGGCTTCTTGTAGTCTTTTGCAAAGCGGGAAAAAGATCCGACAAGACCCGCCACATTTTTTCTCTTTTCAAGGGCCCCTACAAAAAATATATAAGGGTTGTTTAAACCCATCTTTTCCCATACCACTTTTTGGCTCTCGAGTTTATTTCTTGGACCCAGAAAATTTGGCCGCACTCCCAAAGGTACAACACTTATTTTTTTTGAATCATACCCCAGCTGTGAAACAAACTGATTTTTGATCACAGTTGCAGGAACAACAATGTGATGGGCTCTTGCCAGCATCTGGTTTATTTTCAAAGTTTGATCCTCTTTAAACTCTGGTTTTGAAAACGCTCCAAAAATGCTAAATAAATCGTGAATTGTGGCCACAAGCTTTGAATGTTGGAGTATGGGCAACCGCGTATTGAGGCCATGAAATATATCGTACTCACGTCCCTTAAATGAGGTTATGGGATCAATAAGGATGGCTCTAGAAATATTTTTTGTGAGAGGGGGTAAAAACTTTCTTCCTCGAATTCTTCTTGAGAGACGATAAGTGTGAACTATTTTATCTTCGTCAGAAAAACATTTCTCGTAGGCCTTCAGAAATTCTTCTGCATAAACACCGGTTCCCGTTTTTTCTTTAAAGGCTATAGATGAGGCATCAAAAGCAACCTTCATAGAAGCTCTTTTGCCTTTGTCCAAACCATCTCAGGACTTATTTTTTTCATACAGTCGTGGGTGCCGATGGGGCAAATGGAATGACCGTGAGCTCCGCAAGGGCGACAGTCCAATTTGACTTCTACGATCCGACTTTTCTTATTCCATGGAGAGTACCCTTGTGCAGGGACTGTGGGACCAAAGATCGATACGAGGGGTGTTCCAACCGCTGAGGCCACGTGCATTGTTCCACTATCATTGCAAAATAAAATTTCAGCGGTTTTTAAGATTTGTGCCAACTGAAAGACCGTCGTTTTTCCACAAAGATTCACGGGTCTCTGAAGTTTCGATGCGATCTGAAACGCCACTTCTACTTCCAAAGGTGTACCTACGATGACGACTTGCCTCCCGCCCTCCTCCAATTTCTTACCAATTTCAATGAACCCTTGGAGGGTCCATTTTTTTGTGTTCCATTGGCTGCCGGGGGATAAAACTCCGTAAGGCTTCGTAAGGATATAACTCACCTCACCTTGAATATCTAATTTTAGATTTTTTACTTCTTCAGGTAGATCCAATAAACTTAATCCCAGAGCCTGAGTGAGACTGAGTTGCCTTAAAACATCGTGATCAGAAATAATCCTCTCAACACGCCTCGAAAACGCAAAAAAATTCCACGGGGTTTTAAAACCTACAGAAAAATGAGAATGAAGACGCAAAACCCATAGGGCCGTTCGAAAACTCATATGGGGACTTATAATGACGTTGGCGCGAAATTCTCGGGTTTGCCTAAAAGCCCTCTTGAGACTAAACCTATCCCCCTTTTCCACTTCAATGATCTCATCGACAACGCCTCCATGGAGAAGAATCTCCCCAACTCCCCTACGACAAACTATTCCCAAAAAACAATTTGGCCATTTATATTTTATCGCTTTAAGTAAAGGAATAGCCAGCAGAGCATCGCCAAGAAAAGCCGTCTGAAATACCAGAACTTTACGTGGATTAAGGGGAACCTTTTTCAAGTCCCTTGAGGTAACCAATAATTTTTCCAATCTTAATTTTTGCTTCAAATTTTACAGGAAATTTTCTGTCATCGTCAGTGTACCAGAAAAGAACTTCACCCATGGGCTTAAGAATCCCTTCAGTTAAAACTTCGGGTCTGACAACAATGGTCTTCATACTTCCTAAGTCCGTGTTTAAAATTTCACGTCGCAACACTGTCGCTTTGACATCCCACGCTCTTCCATCATCACTCACATGATACTGGTAAGTCTTTCCGTCTTTGAGTTGGAAAATTCTGACGTATTGAATGGCTGTATAAATATTTTGTGAGTACGGAGCTAAATCCCAACTTTTTTTCTTCTCTTCGGTTCCTGATTCTTTGGTCACCCGACGCTCCCAATAATCAGCTTTTTTATTTTTCCAATCAAAGAATTGTCTGACTTCTTTAAGTTGCTTGGTTTCTGTAGCCGATAAGGTAAAATTTAAAGGAACAAGTTCCTCGTAATCCACATAGCTATCGCAGTAATCATCAACGCGATAGAACATGCTGAACACCGATGAGCTCTGCATTGTGGAATGAAAATGATAAGCCTTACGACCATTGACCTCGGCAAAAGGCATAAGCTCTAAAACCGCATCCCCCGCCGAGACACCAAAATAAGTCATCATCAAAGTTACTTTTTCGCCGATATGAAAGGGGTCAACAATCGGGCGACGACCATTCATTCCTTCGGAGTCTTCAATTGTGGGAAGTCTTGTCTCTGTAGAAATATTTTCAGGTGTTTCATTATTCATTTTTTTCTTATGCTTTCCTCTTACTTCTCTTTTAACTTGAGGTTCTAAACCAAGTTTGGGCTGAGCCTTAAGTTTTAGGTCTTTCGCTTCTGTCGCCGGAAGATCCTTTACGGCCACTTTCTCATCATACTCTTTAATGGGGCCAATTTTAAAATTGGGGTCATTTTTCGGAGAACGTCCCGCGCAGGCTGACATAAAAATTCCCAACATGACCACTAAGATGATTTTCAATCCCTACTCCATGTTTTTCATTCGCGAAAAGGCTTCCAACGTCGATGTAGCCAAAGCCATTGTTCGGGGTATTTTCTCACGATGTCTTCAATCTTACTGGTATATACTTGAGTCATAAAAGAGATATTTTTGTCAATGCTGCCCTGCTCCATAAATGGAATGGGCTCTTCAATTATCACTTTAATTCGACCATCGGATTGCCTGATATTATAAACTGGCATGACAGGAGCCCGCGTACGATCGGCAAAGAGAGCTAATCCTGCGGGAGCACCGGTTTCATGGCCGAAAAATTTTACTTTAGAACCCACAGGAGGCCCTAAGAATTGGTCTAAAATAAAGCCAACCCCTTCGTTTCGTCTGATTGCCCTTAAAATATCAAAAGTGGATTTTTCTTCAGAGATTAATTTTACTCCATTTGTGACTCGCATCTTAACCCAAACATCGTTGATTACAGAACTCTTCATCTTCTTTGAAATAACACTTAAGTTGACCTTCAATACAGTGCAAGAAGCGCTCATGAGCTCCCAACTTCCAATATGAAGACTCAGTAAGAAAAAACCTTTGCCCTGCTTAAGAGCCTCTTCGACATATTTTTTTCCTTCAAAAATCAGAAGTTTCTCAGCCAGTTTATCATCAAGTACAGGGAGAAGAAGAAGTTCAATAAACCCGCACCCATAGTTTTCAAAATTCTTTCGGGCCGTGGTCCAAACTTTATCGTCGGACCAATCGGGAAATGCTTTTTTTATGTTCGCTAATGCTATTTTTCTGCGAAATGGAACTACATAAAACCAAATATCGCCAAGAATCGTCCCCATAGCGATTTGAAGAAATCGTGGCATTGCACCTATGATTATGGCGATGCCTTTAATTAAATTTGTCAGCAGCCAAGCCATAAATTCCCGTGAGTTGGGGTTGAAATTCCATTTCAGTTCTAAGCTGGGCTGCAACTATCTTGTTTGAAGCCGACTTTAATTCACTCCATTTTACGGCATCTTTTTCTGTCGTAAGAACCACATCGGCCCCAAGGTTTTCTGCACTAGAAAAAATCTCGTTCAACGACTCTTGGGAATAAACATAATGGTCCGGCCTCACATCGTGATCTAAAACTTGAGCCCCTAGGCCTTTAACCGTCATTTCAAAACTCTTGGGGTTGGCAATTCCTGAAACGAGAAAGATTTTTTTCTTTTCCACTTCAACAACTTTCGAAGTCCAAAGCTCCTGAGCCGAAAGTGGGACAATCCTACTTTCAAAGACTTGGCTCACTCCTTGGGCCTTCACCATATTTTTTATTTCTAGAACGTGCTCACTTTTCGCTTGATTCACTCGGGTAAGAATCACAATGTCTGATCTCTTAATCCCGGAAAAATCTTCCCGACCATATCCCCACGGCAGCGGCCGATAATGCCAATGGGGTACGGTGCAGTCTAAGAGGACAATATCAAGATCCCGCTTGATGCGAAGGTGCTGAAAACCGTCGTCTAAAACAAAGATGTCAGCATCCCGCACAAGTTTAGAGGATTTCACTCTATCGCCCCCCACCACCACTGCACTTCTGGGGTGGCGTCTCGCAAGCCATAGGGGTTCATCTCCACAATCCCGTGGCGAACTACTGCGACTTATAATTTGTGATCCCGCTTGATTATTTAATCTCCCGTAGCCACGAGTTAGAACACAGGCTTTAAGATTTTGTCCTTCAAATTGCGTCAGTAGAGCATCTACTAAAGGAGTTTTGCCAGTTCCCCCTACCGTAAGATTCCCCACACTCACCACGGGTTTATCCAGCTTTTCACTTTTAAGAAATTCTTGAGTGTAGAGTTGATTTCTTATCTGAGTAATTCCTCCGTAGGCTAGGCCCACCGGAGCTAAAAGATCTCTCATTTCAAAACTCTCTCTAGCTCGTTTACAACCCTCTCAATGGCCCCACCTGACCCTAATTTATTTTTCAACTCTGCCAGTTTCGCCTTTGTTTTTTTTCTATATTCAATATCAGAATCAAATTTTAAAATTTCTCGAGCTAAATTCTCAGGACTGGCCTCTTGTTGGAAGAGTTCAGGGACTACTTTTTCTCCCGAGATAAGATTTGCCATCCCAAAAAATGATCCACTTACGATACGCTTGGCGATAAATCCCGTCATGGCGTTCATTTTATACATAATAACCATTGGTGTTTCAGCAAGGCCCGTCATGAGTGTCGCCGTCCCACTTGCCACAATACAGGCGTCACAAAGTTGCATGATCTTAAGAGGGCCATCTTTAATAACCCGTAAAGAAATCTTTAAATCTTCAGGAAGAAGATTTTTGATCTTTTGAACTTCAAGTGTCGGAGCAACTAAAATCAAAAATTCAGCGTTGGGTTTTTCTTCGGATATTTTTACGGCCGCCTCAATTTGGGTCTGAAAATTATATTTTAATTCCGAATCACGGCTTCCCGGTAAAAGCCCAACCAAAAATTTGTCATCTTTGACGCCAAGATGTTGCCTTCCCACTTTTCGGTCGGCGTCAGTCAATCTTTTGTTAAGTATTTCATCTAAAAGAGGATGGCCCACAAAACTCACGGGCACGTTGAACTTTTCGTAGAAATCCTTTTCAAAAGGAAAGACGACAAGCATCCGTGAGATAATTCTTTTGATGAGATGAACACGTCCCGTCCGCCAAGCCCAGACCTGGGGGCTAATGAAATAGAGTACGGGTATCTTTAGCCCGTGCAGTTTCTTGGCTAAACGCAAATTAAAATCTGGGTAATCAAGAAGGAGGGCTGCTTTTGGCTTTTCTTTTTTTGCCCGCTTAACTAAGTTCTTAAAAGCTTGGCTTATCACTTTCCAGTGGGCCATCACCTCAAAAAGGCCCACCACGGCCATATTTTCAGAACTCTCGACTAAGTCAAAGCCCATGGATTCCATGGCGTGACTTCCAATACCGTAAAATTGCACGTTCAATTTTCTTTTTTTTATTTCTTCGATTATTCGTCTACCATAAAGTTCACTCGAAGCTTCGGCGGCGACGAGGAGGACTTCAGGAGTTTTGAGCTCGTTCACGAATGTTCTCTATAATTCTTTCGGCCAGTTGTAATGCGGCAAGGCCATCTTCTCCATTAACGATGGGCCTTTTCTTTTCTCGCACGCACTCCACAAAAGACTGAGTTTCGGCAAGTAAGGCATCACCTTTTTCTAAACTCCAGGTTTCATGATTCAAGGGAATGGTATCCGGGGTCCACTCACCGGTTTTTGTAAGAAAATCCACACTCCCCTTACCGAAATCAAGGGAGAGATATTTATCTCTTTCAAATACTCTGAACTTTCTGATGGTTTGCTGTGAAACTCGACTCGCCGTTACATTCACAATGGCTCCTGATTCAAATTCCAAACGGGCATTGGCGATATCCACAAGTTTGGTAAGGACTGGAACCCCAACGGCAGAAATATGTTTCACCGGCGAATCTACAAGGGAACAAATAACATCAAGATCATGGATCATGAGATCTAAAACTACATCCACATCAGCACCTCTTGGAGTAAATGGCGCCAAACGATGAACTTCAATAAATAAAGGTTTTCTCAAAACTTTTTTTGCGGAAACCATAGCGGGATTAAATCTCTCAACATGCCCCACTTGAAGAGTTAAATTGTTTTTCTTGGCGATGTCACAAAGCTCTTTAGCCTCTATGGACGTCACCGTTATCGGTTTTTCCACAAATACAGAAATTTTATTTTCAAGACACCATTTTGCAATTTCATAATGGCTACTTGTGCTCGCAGCCACCGTCACCGCATCAACTTGGTCTTTAAGTTTTTTGTAGTCCCCCACAAATTCCACATCGAGCTCTTTTGCCACTTCATGACCGCGCTCGGGTCGCGCGTCAGAAACGGCGACAAGCTCGACGGACTCTGTAAGTTTGTATTTTTGGGCGTGAAATCGACCTAAATAACCAACACCAATTACAGCACATCTTAATTTTGTCATAAAGCAAGCCCACGGGTACTTGATTTTGCAAATTCGTAGAGATAATGAATTTCTGGTAGGGGTTCACATTCGGTTTTGATTCGAGTCAACGCTTCTTCGACCCCCGATGACCCTTTTGTGAGAATCCGAATGGCTCGATTAATTTGCGAAATGGTCTCTTCGCTCATCCCACTCCTATTGAGTCCTATTTTATTTGTAGCCCTTACGGTTGCGTAATTTCCTTGGGCAATACTAAACGGCAAAACGTCTTTATTCACCATCGAGGCACCAGCGATAAATGAATTTTTGCCTAATCTCACAAATTGGTTAACAGCCGACAGACCCCCAATGGTCACGCGATCTTCAATGGTCACATGGCCTGCAAGCTGCAAGAGATTAGCAAGGACGTTGTAATTTCCAAGGGTGTTGTCATGGGCAATATGGCAATAGGCCATGATAAGATTATTATTCCCAATCTTTGTTTCACCGATACTTTGTGCCGTGCCGATACTGATTGTAACACTTTCTCGCATGGTATTATTATCGCCGATAACAAGTCGGGTTTTTTCGCCCTTGTATTTTAAGTCTTGTGGAGGCCCCCCGATAACACTCCCCCCATAGAATTTATTATTTTTTCCAATCACAACTTCGCCCGTCGTTGAGCCAAGAGTGACATGACTATCGAGATAACAATCGTCACCAAGAGTCACATTGTCATGGATATAGCAGAAAGGCCCTACAGTGACGTTATTTCCAATTTTTGCTTTTGGCGAAATTAGGCTTGAAGAGTGAATCATGAGTCCGCTCGCTCTTTTCTTGGAAAAGCTTTGGCTAATAAATCGGCCTCAGCCACCAGTTCATCTTTTACAAATGCCTCGCAGTGAAAAGCTAAAATCGACCCTCGATCTTTAGTTACTTCGACGGTAATTCTTAATTGATCCCCTGGAACAACCGGGCGCCTAAATCTGGCGTTGTCTATCCCTGCAATAACCACAGCTTGAGGAAGGCCATCATTTAATTCGGTTCGATAACCGCATACCGCTGAAGCTTGTGCCATGGCTTCAACAATGAGAACTCCCGGCATTATGGGATTTTCCGGAAAGTGTCCTTGGAAAAAATTCTCATTAACCGTAACATTTTTAATAGCCTGGCCCTTGCGTCCCACCCATGACCCCTTGGTCGGAGGATCAAGTTGAGTTATTTTATCAATCAAAATAAAGGGGTAGCGATGGGGTAGAATTTTTAAAATCTCTTTAATATCCATCATGACTTTTCTTCCTCAAGCTTAACAAGGCGTTTGTATATTTCTGGAAGTTTTTGAATCAGAGCCTGAAGGCGTAAATATTCTTTAAGGGGTTGAGGAGGATATCCCTTCACCTTAGAATTTGGAGGAACATCTTTTGACACTCCTGATTGCGCGCCCACTTGGGTGTTGTCACCAATTTTCATATGCCCTTTTGTTCCAACCTGGCCTGCCAAGAGAACATTATTTCCAATAGTTGTATTGCCGCTGACACCCACAAAGGCGCACATAATGCAGTTCTCACCAACCTTGCAGTTATGACCGATTTGCACCAAATTGTCTATTTTTGTTCCACGGCCGATCACTGTGTCCTCGATGGTTCCACGGTCTATTGTGGAGTTAGCCCCGATTTCCACGTCATCGTGCAAAATGGCCTTCCCGATCTGAGGTATTTTAAGGAGCCCCGTTTTATCGGGAATAAAGCCAAACCCGTCGCTCCCAATTACACAACCGGCGTGGAGAATATTTCTCTTCCCGATCATTGTGCCGTGATAAATTTTTGCCCCACCATATAAAATGGAATTTTCTCCAATAGTTGCATTTTCCCCTACCCAAACTCCTGGGTAAAGAATAACTCCAGCCCCAATTTTTGCCCCCCCTTCGACAGTGGCATGGGCGTGAATTTCAGCTGTTGCATGAACATCGGCCGAAGGATCCACAAAAGCCATGGGATGAATTCCCGGCTTAGATTTTCTTGCCGGAAATAGATGGTTCACCAACCTAACAAAGGAATCATAAGGCTTTTCAGTAACGAAGAAAATTCGTTCATTTTTTATTCTTTGTTCTAAAGAATCAAAAATTTGTGGGCTGATAATCCAAGCGCGACTGGCACTTTTTCGAAAACCTTCGAGATATTTTTCAGCTTCGATGAAGCAAATGGAATCTGGAGCCGCCGTGGATGCGGCTCCGACACCTTTTATGACAAAATCTTTATCACCTACGAGGCGAGCGTCTGGAAAAATACTTATTAAATCGCACGCTCTCAAAAACTAATCCTTCTTGTCGCTTTTGCCGCCGCCCTTGTCAAAGGTGGTCACGACACGGTCAGTGAGGTCAATGCTTTTTGGCGCCCACAAAACAGAGTTTTCGGTTTTCTCTAAAATCACAGTGTAACCTTCTTTTTGACCAATATCGCCGATGATATCGCGAAGTTTTTCTAAAATAGGTTGAGTGAGGTTACGTTCGCGCTCTTGAATATTTTGTTGGCTCTTACCGACGAGCTCACGGTACTTAAGCATTTCTTCTTGGAATTCCATTTGTTTTTTTTGCTTAACTTCGTCGCTCAGGACCATGCTTTTCTTTTCAAGATCTTCACTTAATTTCTTTAGATCTTTTTCTTTTTCGGTCAATTCTTTTTTCTTCTCGTTAAATTCTTTTTCTAATTCTTTCTTGGCTTTTTTTCCAGTTTCGGTGGATTGAATTGCTTTTTGCATATCAACATAACCAATTTTGGTTGGGGCAACATCGGCTCTTGCAATAAGACCCGTTAAAAAAATGGCACTGATAAAAAGTTTTGTCATAGCTCTCTCCTTAATATTATATCCGGCGTACCGGCCTCGTTAAAATGGTGATCCTATACTAAATTCAAAGTTACTGAAATTCTCGTTAAGTTCAGGCCTGCGATCAAGTGGAAAACCCCATTCAAACCTCAAAGGTCCAATGGGCGAGAACCAACGGAAGCCAAAGCCAGCATCCTCGCGTAAATTCTCGAAGATATCATAATCGTCGGCATCCCCGATGTCATAGAAGATAACACCTTTGATTTGAGCCTCTGGAACTAAATTAAACTCAATTTCAGCCTGATCGAAGAACTCTTGGGTGCCGCCAAAAGGAACGGGATTGGGGTTCACAAGGGGAACCGGGGTGCCGTCAAATCCGCTAATACCTTGGCCGAAATAGGCAGTCTTTCGTTTTCCAACAGTAAACCAGCTAAATCCTCGCATGCTATTGGCACCGCCGAGCAAGAACAATTCGTTAAAAGGAGGGACTCGATCAGGGGAAGTCCCAATGATTCCGTAGTTCACATTGTTTCTGAAGACAAGTTTCCAGAAAATCTCTTTATAAAGTCTGAAATTAATCAAACCTTTTGTATAAAGTTTTTCGCCCGTTAAACCCGCTTGCTCAACAGAAGCACTTCCGTAAAGTCCGTCTGTGGGTGCCCACCGGTCGTTTCGTTTATCATAAACAATAGAGCCCGCCACAGAACTCCCGATTCCAGAAGCGAGCGGAGGGTCAAAAAGGGTGGGGTCAGCATAAGCATTGTCGTAAATTTCTGTTTCTTCTAACTTGTAGGTTAAATAACCCGCCCAGTATTCCGCAATGGGGTGACCCACTCGAATATCAAAACCTTTTTTCTTTTCTTGATACTGGGTCAAGATACGACTGGTCTGGTAAATATCTCCGCCCACGGACCATTGAGTGTCGTTAAAATAAGGTTCGGTAAAACCTAAATTATAAGTTGAACCGAGACCGTTGACGTTAATAGAAAAAGAGAGAGATTGGCCCTTACCAAAAAGATTGGTCTGACTGATTTGCCCTTGAAATAAAAATCCGCCGTTAGTACTATAACCCGCTCCCACTTGAATTGTCCCTGTACTTCGTTCTTTGACTTGGATGTCCACATTCATTGTCGTGGGACTGTCTGGCGGGGTTGATGTATTAAAAACGACATCGCTGAAATACCCGAGTCGTTTTATATTTTCTTCTGACCTTCTTCTTCGCGTTTCGTTATAAAGCTCGCCCTCTTGGATTCGAAGCTCGCGACGAATAACTTTATCTCGAGTTTTTGTATTTCCCGTGACGGTAAAGTTCCCAAAATAAACTTTCTGGCCCTTTTCAATTTCAAAAACGATGTCGACGAGGCGTTCTTTTTCCCTAAGCTGAGTTCGAGGAATAATGTTGGCAAATGCATAGCCAAGATCCCCGTATTTAAACTGAAGGGCCTTTAGATCTTTTTGGAGGGTTTCATAGACGAAGATTCCTGATTTTTGGATTTGCGTCGCTTCAAATAATTCATCTTTGGAAAAGAGAAGGTCTCCCGCAAAATCAACTTTCCCCACGCTGAACTGTTCACCCTCTTCGATGCGAATTGTTATGTAGACACTTCGCTTGTCAGGAGTGACATAAACTTCAGGCCGATCGATTTTGACTTGAACATACCCTTCGTTGAAATAGAGAAAGTTCAGAATTTGTAAGTCGCGATCAAAAACTTCTTGTTTGTAACTTCCCGAAGACGAAATAAAACTAAAAAAACCACCTTCCTGAGTCTGAATGGCCGATTTTAACTTTAAATCTGTGACGGCATGGTTTCCGAGAAATGTGATTTTCTTAACACGAACCTTATCGTTTTCTTTGATGTTAAATATAACTTTGACTTCTTCCCCACCCTTTTCATCCAAAGCCTTGATGGTTTCAACCTGGTATTGAACGCGTGCTAAGAAGAAACCTTTATCTTCATAGAGTTTTGACATCTTGCCAACGGCTTCTTGAAGTTTGTTTTGATCAAGGATGGTGTATTGCTTAATTCCCGAAGCCTCTTGAAGGTCATCTTTCTCAATTTTGTCATTACCTTTGTAGATGATTTCAACTATTGAGGGCTTTTCCGTCACTTTGTAGGAGAGTTCCACTCCACCGGTGGCTTTTTCTTCGCTTACTTCAATATTGTAGAAGTAACCCATTTCAAAAATATTTTGAACGTCCGCGCGAACGTCATCCACGTTGATGGGTTCGCCCACTCTTGACTTCAGTTTGGCTCGGATGGCGTCGGCTTCGATTTTTTTATTTCCAGATATAGAAATTTTTGTGATGACAGTGCCCGCTTGGAAACCTTCAATTCCTGATTCTGACTCTTCAGTCTTGAAATCTATTATTTTTTTTGCATGTCGTTTTGCGGGGCTTGAGTGTGCTCGAGACGGGGTCATCGGACCCAGACACACTCCTACTAATAATCCCCCCAAAACAACTCGCGTTAAAGCACGTTTCAAAGCTGGCAAAACCCCAGAGTTTTCAATGGTTTATGAAAAAGCAGGTCATGCTAACAGGACTTAGGTACTTTGTCAAAGAAAGAGCTAGTCTTTTGACGGGGTTAGACTGGTTTTTGAAAGTGTCCCGTTAAGGTGAGTTCCGCTCAATTTTCTTAGCCTACCCGAAGACTCCTTAGAATCCTTTGCCCAAGGGCCTTTGGGACATTTCGTCACCCCCGTCGCACCGCCTTCTTTGATACACCACCTCGAGTCGGATCTCACTCGCGTGCGCCAACCGCGTTCCCCCAAGAACTCAAATCGGGTGCGCCCAAATAGGATTATCGAACTGTCGCACGCTCGGAGATCGCGACGGTTCGCGGGGCCCCGTAGCCCCGCTCCTGGCCGCAATTATCAATTTCCCAACAGCAACAATTTTCTTTTTTCCTTCAGAGGGTCTAAGACAAACTTATGTTACTCACGTAGAACTTTGATTTATAAAGTTCTCTCGTTCGCCAGTTATTATGATTTCGGCAGAGTAGCCTTAGGTTTGTCCAGTCCCCGAATTCAGATTATTACTGCAACAAGCTCAAAAAATTAGAATCTGGACAGCTGACGATGTAGAGCTGAAGACAGATTGTGCAGTAAAAAGGGCCAAGTAAAATACCTCAACGCGCCACGAGGCCAAAAGTCGGATGGCGCCTTTGGCAACAGGCAATGTTCTGCCAATTTATATGATGAAACTTGCCAGCTCTCCAAGCAGAGCTACTCAACTTCAATGCGTAACGTCCACATAAAATAGTTGCCAATTGGCGGGAATGGCATCTTTGGAAATCATGCCCTTCATGTCCCCTGTTCCATTTGGAATAGGGCCAAGTAAAACGTGAGATCCATTACTATCATAAAACTTTACTATAAAGTTACAGTACTTGCCATTCATTTTGCTTCCGTCCCATTTGACAAAGTATCCCTTCAAAGACCCCGACGCGAATCGATTGTAATGTAAATTCCCCAGCTCAAGGGGACCTAACTGGCTGAGATCCACTTTTGTCATTGTTTCTGGAGTAAGATCAGCATCACGAAATGAGTCTCCGTCTTCTAAAGAAATCTTGATACCAGGACAATCCCCCTTAGTAAGAGAGCTAAATTCCACGAGAACCTGTATTTCAGGGCTAATGTGTGGATCGAACTTAAATTGAGGGGTAAGACCCGACGATACCGCCGTTGTCAGATTTCCTGTGTTTATTGGATCAGGAAGAGAAGAAAACAGAATTCCATTGAGTCCCCGGGCGTCGGAAGCAGCATTGTTCGGGAAGTAGCCAAGTTTTTGTTGGAATTGTCTGTCGTATTTGTAAAATCTCAATCGTTTTGAGCGGAGTCACTGCTTCATGAACCCATGTGCCGGCCTGATCAGTGACAGGAAGTGTGTGCAACCTTTCAAAATCAACCTTTAACAAATCGTCATTGGGATTCTTTTCAGTGTCGTACCATAGCATGATGCCTACTAAACCATCACGGCATTCGGTCGGTATTCTTGCTAACTCTTCATTATCTATATCTAACACGGGAAGTGTTTCTCCCGTTGAGGTTGGAACAATATGCACACGCTTTAACTGGTCCCTCGCCTCCAGGGCCAACTCTATATCTACTTTTTCGAGTTTTTTAAAGGCGATTTCAATTTGACGTTGTACATCTTCTTCAACAGTTAGTTTCGAATCTCGAACACGTGGAACCTCGATGCCTGAATCAGAGTAACGACCCGGCTCAGATATTTGGAAAAAATCAAACAACTGAAAAGAGATCTTTAACGATGGACATTGAAGGCCAGTACCACCATGGGCTCCGTCACCCGCTAAGGCGACATTACTTATCAAAAAGGGGGCTAACATTAAAACATAAATTAACTTCATATTAGTTCTCCATATTCTGAATCGGAAATAATCCTATTTCTAATTGATACACTTTTTCCTTATTGCCCTCTTCTAAAAGGTCGGAGAGCTTTTCCTGAAACTCATCTATAAGTTGCTTAGCCTGTTCTATTTTTCTGGGGTTTATGGCCATTGTTAAAGACGTCATGCTCCTCGCTTCGATAGAGTCGTGCTCTATTGAATGGATGGCTTTTTCTCTAATCTGCTTTTGAAGTTTCTTAAGGGCGGCTGAGGTCAAATTTTTATTCGCAGTGGTAATACGCTTCTCAGTTCGAGAGAGTCGTCCATTCTTACCAATGACAAGAAAGTCCAGTTTAATGAGCCTCTCTATTGCTAACTTTGCTTCCAATTCAGTAATCCTTAGCTGTCTTGCAATCCACTTTGCGCCTTTATGTTCAGTTCCCTCCAGGTAAGATTTGGTCCTCACAAGCTGCATTATGCCGTAATGATACCAGTCTGAAATCGTTCTAAATGTTTCTTCCTCAACCTCAATTCTCTCGGGAACGTCCCCACTTAGAATTATTTTTGCAGATTTTTGAGAACGGCTCTTAAGGCCATGAAGAACTTGGTTTCTTTCTTCTGGAGCAAGACCAAGGCGATCGCATATTCGTTCTGCGGCCTTTGTTGTGAGGACCCTTTTCCCGCTAAGAATACCGGACAGAGAACCGATATTAATGCCGAGGAGACTTGCAAATGCCCTCATAGAATATCTCGGATTTTTTTCTAACCTTCGAGATAACTCCTTTCGGAGGAAGTTTATTTGTCTGTATGGTTCCGAATTCTTCATGAAACGGAGTATAAACGAAGTCGCAAAATAGCTGAAGTGCTTTTGCATCAAAGTGATGCACTTCATCTTGCATCGGGAAAATATTTTAGGGTTGTTCAAAAAATAGGCGTTTCTAAAGCTCTTTACCTTTTATGTGAGTATGAAGATTTGGCAGGCTTCATCCTCAAGCTTTCTTAGTGTTTCAATTGAAGATTGGTGGTTCGGATGATACTTTTGAAATCAGTTCTCATGATTTCAAAATCCTACAATAATCCTGATTTCAAAAGTCAAAAAAGATAAGATTTTTCGAGAGGATCGATTGCGCCCATACATTCCTCAAACGAAGTCCTGATTCTCTACGCAATCGAATTATTCCACTAAAACTTCATAAGTCCCCTTATGCTCCCCTTCATATCCTGAGTCCTATCCGCTAACTCAGTAACTTAGCGAACGGAGACAGGACACTACCCCAACCACTGCCCGTCGCGCAAAGTTCTAACCTTAGGAAACTTCCTGGCGAACTCAGGATCATGGGTTACGGCAACAAGGGTAATTTTATGTTTCACTTGAAGGTCAAAAAGGAGGCGTTGAACAGTTTGGCCAGTGCGCTGATCTAAATTTCCCGTGGGTTCGTCGGCAAAAATGACTGAAGGGTTGCGAACTAAAGCTCGGGCAATGGCGACACGCTGACTTTCACCGCCGCTCATGGCAGAGGGCCTATGATGGAGTCTCTCTTTTAAACCCAGGTCAACGAGCAAACTTTCAGCCGCGGTGCGGGCCGTGCGAAAGCTATCACCACCGATAAGGGCAGGCATCATGACATTTTCAAGAGCCGAAAACTCTGCGAGCAGATGGTGAAACTGAAAAACAAATCCCATGGATTTATTTCGGAATTGACTGAGTTGATCATCGCTGAATTTTGAAAGATCTTGCTCTTTAAAACTCACTGACCCACTGGTGGGGCGATCAAGAGCCCCTAATAAATGAAGAAGAGTCGATTTCCCAGCCCCGCTACTTCCCATAATGCAAACGGCTTCCCCGGCATAGATATCCACATCGAGACCTTTTAAAACTTCAACCCCCGCATTTTTTGGATCGTCAGAGGAATATGTTTTTTTCAAAGCTCGGCCCGAGAGCAAAAGATTTCCCCTAATCATATTTGAGCCCTTCCACAGGGTTAAGTTTTGCCCCTTTAAACGCCGGAGCCAATGTCGAGAGTAGACAAAGTAAGAATGAGGTCAATCCAATAACAACAAGATCCCAAAACCGCATTTCAACCGGGATTTGGTGAAGGTGATAAACTTCTGCTGGCATATAAATAAAATTGGTTTTGGCTACAAGAAGACAGACAAGACTTCCCAAGATTAAGCCACCAAGGGCCCCAATAACTCCGACAAAAAGCCCTTGAAAAGTAAAAAATCTAACCAAGCGATTTCTTGTGGCTCCGAGAGTTTTAAAAACGCTGATATCTCCGTACCGACGAAGGACTGAAACAAAAAGAGTACTTGAAATATTAAAACAAGCCGCAATGGTCATAAAAAGAAGAACAATAAAGATTACAACTTTTTCTAATTTAATAGCCTCGAAAAGATTATGATTTATTTCTTGCCAGTCTCTAACAACATAATTAATTCCTAGCTCTGTCGTCAGAGCAAAACTCGCGTCCTTTGAGTACTTATCATCACTCAGGCGCATTCTAAGCCCTGTATAGACATCGCCGAGCCCGGCTAAACTCTGCGCGGCTTTATCGCTGGTTAATAAAAAGCGGCTATCATATTCGTACATTCCAAGATCGATGATTCCCTGGACATGAAATTTCTTCAGGCGCGCAGTAAAACCTAAGCCCCGAATGTTGGGATTATTTTTCGGAAGCACTATGTTTAACGTGTCGCCAATCTTAAGATTTAATTTTGTGGCAAGAGCCGAACCTACAATAATCGGGGGTTCTTGCTCTAACCCTGTGCCTAAATCAAAAGTCCCAAAGAGAAGACGAGGTTTAAGCCTTAGAGTTTTTTCAACTTCCTTTGGCGGAAAACCTTCCACAACTACACTTGAGATTTTCCCTTTATGGGCCACAATTCCTTCAACATGAACAAACGGGGTCATAGCCACTGCTTGGGGCACAATTTTTTTTAATTTTGGCCCGAGAGTCTCCATGCTTTCAAGAGCCTCACCCCTTTTTAAGACTAAGATATGACCTGTGACATCAATGACCGCATTTTTTAAGGTGGACTCAAAACCGCTCACGACCGACATAACAACAACAAGGGCCGCAACACCGAGAGACATTCCGATCATGGCCAAGATGGAAACAAGGTTAAAGAATTGTCCTTTCCGAGTCACCATGTAGCGCCAAACGATCCAAAACTCAAACATGGCTTTGGCCTGATCTTAAGAATGAATAAATAAACTCGTCGATACCACCATCCATCACCGCATTCACATTACCCGTCTCGAAATTTGTGCGGTGATCTTTTACAAGCTGATAGGGCTGCATCACGTAGCTGCGAATTTGGGAACCCCACTCGATGGCTTTTTTGGATGAGTTCATTTTGTCCCGGGCTTTATTTTGGTCTTCAATTTGTTTTTCGTACATTCTGGCTTTTAACATCTTCAATGCTTTTTCTTTATTAGCATGCTGACTTCTTTGGTTTTGACACTGAACTATAATCCCCGTGGGCATATGGGTGATGCGTACTGCAGATTCCGTCTTATTAACGTGCTGACCACCGGCTCCCCCAGCTCTGAAAGTGTCGATTTTTAGATCGATATCTTTAATTTCAATTTCGATATCATCTTCAACTTCAGGATAGGCGAAAACCGAAGCAAAACTCGTATGCCGTCTCGCATTGGAATCAAAAGGACTAATTCTCACAAGGCGATGAACACCATTTTCAGCTTTAAGATAACCAAAAGCGTAATCCCCTTCAAAACTTAGAGTGCACGATTTAATTCCCGCTCCGTCGCCGGGAGCAATGTCGAGCATT
>Ga0207037_10197_pt1 | contig 19948 bp, 18 predicted proteins | sample Alteio_BWMinCont_75_FD_153268 | JGI IMG/M metagenome (GOLD analysis project Ga0207037, IMG submission 153268) | Enriched cells from forest soil in Barre Woods Harvard Forest LTER site, Petersham, Massachusetts, United States -... | ecosystem: Environmental > Terrestrial > Soil > Temperate forest >... | reverse complement strand
CGTACCGGGCGATTTCAAGGCGCGTCCTGACATCACTGCGCAACTTCTAACCGCGCTCACCTCCAGTATGCACCCTGTCTCGCTCGAAGTGATCGGCAACAGAGGTGCGGTCGCATTTCAAATTGTTGCAAGCCGTGCCGACGCCGAGCATGTCGCTTCGAGCATCGCCGGTTATGTGCCGGATGTGAGCGCCGTTGAGGGCAGCGATCTGCTCGCTGATGCGTGGTCGGATTCTGGAGAGAGGTTCATCGTTGATTTCGGATACGACGAGGAATTCTTCCTCCCGTTTTTAGGTGCGCGGGCGTTTCACGCCGATCCGTACGTCCCTCTCGTCACCGCGCTCGCCCGTGCTGGAAATGGAGAAGCGCTCTGCTTTCAGGTGCTTTTTGAACGGCCGCGCAACTCGTGGCGCAGGGCAATCCTTGATGCGGTGATGACGCCGGACGGAAGTGCGCTCTTCAGCGACGCACCGGAATTCATCCCGCTTGCTCGGGAGAAAACAGCGAATTCACTCTATGCCTGTGTCGTGAGACTTGCGGCGCAGGCCGAGACGCGAGAGCGCACGCTTGAGCTCATTCGAGAGACGGGCGCGTTCTTCACGCAACTCGCACGCCCTGGCGGAAACCGGCTAGTTCCTCTGTCCAATGACGAATATCCCAACGAATTCCATGAGTACGCGTTTCTAAACAGGGAATCATTCCGAACCGGAATGATCGTCTCGGCGGATGAACTCATCGTGCTCGCCCATATTCCGGATGCCTCTATGAGACACGATGCTTTCGCCAGGGATGAGCGGCGAACAAAGGCGCTATCGGCGGCGGCTCGCGGCCACCAACATGTAATTGGGGAGAACGTGCATCGCGGCGCGAGGGAGCTTGCAAGCGTGGGCAATCCGGAACGCTTGGCGCATACGTTGATTGCTGGCGCTTCTGGCACTGGCAAATCGACGCTGCTCCTCAACATGATCCTTCAGGATATGGAGCGCGGCGACGGCCTCCTCGTTCTCGACCCGCATGGCGATTTAATAGACGATGTGCTCGCACGAGTACCAGCCGAGCGTACAGACGATGTTGTTGTATTCGATCCGGCAGATGAATCATGGCCCGTGGGCCTCAACGTGCTTGATGCTGCGACAGATCGCGAACGCATCTTGCTCTCCTCCGATTTGGTGGGAGTATTCCAGCGCCTCTCCACGAGTTGGGGCGACACGATGGGAACAGTCCTATCAAATGCCGTGCTCGCAATTCTCGAAAGCAGTGAGGGCGGAACATTGTTGCATCTGCGCCGGTTCCTCGTCGACGAGACATACCGGGGCGCTTTCCTCAAGACAGTGCACGATGAGGAAGTGCTGTTCTTCTGGAGAAAGGAGTGGCCGCTTATTGGCTCACGGTCAATCGGGCCGATCCTAACCAGGCTCAACGCCTTTCTCCGCCCCCGCCTCATTCGGCATATCGTCGGCCAGCGTCGGCCGAAGCTCCGCCTTTCAGAGGCCATGGACGGCAACAAGATTTTTCTTGCAAAACTGTCCCAAGGGTTCATCGGCGAAGAAAACGCGCACCTACTCGGGTCACTGATCTTGAGCCGGTTCCTGCAGATCACCCTCGCCCGTCAGAACGTTAGCAAAGAGGCACGACATCCGTTTTGGATATACATTGACGAGGCAGAGCACTTTGTAACTCCTTCCGTCGCGTCGTTCGTGACGGGTGTACGCAAATATGCGGTCGGAATGCACTTGTCGATTCAGCATCTTGCGCAGCTCCGAAGTCTTCCGCAGGTGGAACAAGCAGTTCTCGGCAACGTGCACACACGCATTATATTTCGTGTCGGGGACGACGACGCAAAAAAACTCGCCGATGGCCTGTCCACGTTCAGTGCAAGTGACCTCCGGAATTTGGGGAAGGGAGAGGCGATTGTTCGTTTCGGGGAAGGGCGAAACGATTTCAATCTCGAAACGTTTCCGGTTGAGCCGCTAATTGAAGAGATCGCAAACAAACGTCGAGAGGAGATCACCGCACGCTCGCGTATGCACTACGCGACGTCCCTCTCTGATCTTGCTGCCGAACTAGATCAATTCCGTCAAGGAGCGGAGAGCACGCCGGAGCCGGCCCCGCCCCTTGTAACGAAAGACCAACCAACCGTGCCGCGCGAAAGGGCGGCGCCCGCTAAACAGGTTGGCGCCGCGCCAGCGTCAAAGCCAGAAAAGCCACGTGCGCAAGAAGTTCGGGAGACACCGCAACTCGGGCGGGGTGGACCGGTGCACAAGTACATACAGCAGTTGATTCAGCGGCTCGCCGGCGAGCGCGGATTTCGTGCTGTCATCGAGAAACCAATTGAGGGCGGGCAAGTGGATGTTGCGCTTCACCGCGATGATCTATCCATCGCTTGCCAGGTGTCCGTTACAACCGGTGCGGGGCATGAATTGGAGAATGTACGGAAATGCTTTGCCGCCGGATTCGCTCGCGTGTGGATCGTCGCGTCGCAAAAGAAGCATAAGGACAAACTCTTAAAAGCAGCAGCGACGCTAGGTGAATCCGGCCGCGTCGATGTGCTAGAAGCGGAAGAGATAGTTGCAGCGCTCGAAGCGCTCGCTCCAGCAATGACAAGCACTGAGCGCGTTGTCGGCGGGTACAAGGTGAAAGCTATGCGACGCATTACCTCATACGAGGACTACGAGAAGCGGCAATCCGCAATCGCCGCCGTCATTGCGCGCTCACTGACGAAGGGCCGGAAGAAGGATTGATCTCTTGCAATTTCTTGGCTGTGGGTATTTGCGATTGATTCTGCATGGAAGACAAATGCTCGCAGCGGAGGCAGGATCAAGGCCGCGGGCCACGCCCGCATCCGAAGGGCTTGGCCTAGACGCTGCCGCAGCGCAGGGTCCGCTCGTTTTCATATAGGGATGAAGGAATGCGCGTATGGCTGTCGTTTACTTAGTTGGGCCAAAGAGTCAGTTGCCAATTGCGATTCTAAAGACAGTACCTCGGTTATTCTGCCCTCCAGAACCAGTTGTTCCATAAAGATTGCCATCCGCAGCGATGATAAGGGGTCCATTTGGATACTGGCCGTCTGTGCCGCCAGCAAACGTATGAAGAACTGTGAAGGTGCCTGTAGGCGTAATCTGGTATACAAGGCCCCCTTCCGTTCCGTACGAATTTCCGGACGAGTCTTGAACGAGCCCCGACGCTTGATTGCCAACACTAGGGATGGCGCCAAACGTATATACGATTGAATAAGCACCAGTTGTCGAAATCGAAAATATTGTCCCACCTGATTGCACGTCGGTTCCCTGAGCCCCACTAGTCGTTCCATATAGACGGCTATCCTGACCCAAAACCAGTCCGGTGTTTGGATATGCGCTGTCACTTCCTCCGGAAAATGAGTGAAGAATAGTTTCAGTCCCATCCGGAGCAACTTTGAAAATGGTTCCGTATCCGGCAAGTCCCTTTGCACTGTCGACTCCGAATTGACCCCCCGAGTGGGTCGTTCCATAGATGCTACCGTCACTGGTTAATACAAGATGCCCAATGGGGACCAATCCATCGTTTGTCCCCTGTGGAAAATTATAAATATCAGTAACGGTTCCATTAGCGGCAACTTCGTAAAGTGTGCCATCCGGACTAGTGCCACTCCCACCGTTGGCCGTGGTCCCATAGAGATTTGATGCCTTGTCCAGGGTGACCGGTCCAAGCGCATTGCATCCATTGGCATAATTGAAAACAGCCAGTTCGGTTTCGACACCGCTAGTAGTAATTTGAAAGACTGTTCCGCATCCGTTTTCGTCTGACTGGCTGCCGCCGGACACAGTTGTCCCGTAGAGATCACCATTCGCCCCCTGGATTAAGGCCGCTTGCGGATCTGCCCCATCACCGCTGGTTGCAAACGAGTGAAGGATCTCTTCTAACCCAGTGGAAGAAATTCTATACACGGTGCCATAGTTATTCTGTCCGCCGCTCTCTGTTGTTCCATAAAAATAGCCGTCGCTTCCTTGAACAAGTCCTGCGGCTGGCCCCGTCCCATCAGTTGAAGACGATCCGAATGAATACAACACGGTCTCTTCCGCCATTCCGCCGGAGGAGCTGGACGAGCTGCCACTGGAAGAAGACCCTCCACTCGATGACGAGCTACTTCCCGAAGAGGAGCCGCTGCTAGAGGAAGAGCTGCCGCTCGAAGATGAACTGCTGCCAGATGAAGAACTGCTACTGGATGACGAGGCGCCACCAGACGAACTACTGCTCGATGAGGAACTAACAGACGGCGGAGTTTGGAAGTACAACGTGGCAGTGTTGCTTGAGCAGGCTACACTATTACAAGCTTTAACAATCCAAGAGAATTGCTTGCCGGCATCGAGTGTGGCCGTAAATTGTGTCCCGCTTGCGTCTGCGCCCACCGCAAGCGTGCCGGTAGCGACGTCCGTTACCGTTACACCGTAATAGGTGGCAGCGGTGGATTGCGTCCAGCTAAGGGTAACAGTTGTAGAACTTTGGACTGGCCCTGGGCTTGTTGCCGAACCCGGACTAGGGCTTGAAGGCGTTAACGGCGCCATTCCTCCGCTAGAGGAGCTGCCAGACGAGGAACTGCTACTCGAAGATGAAGCGCCCCCAGACGAACTGCTGGACGAGGAGCTTCCGCCAGACGACGTATTCGTAAAGGTCAAGTCAGAAGTGTCGCCACCTTGCGCCGTGTAAAAAGCCGTTACATTTGGAACCCACGAAGAACAACCGGACGCACAATACCTCGCCCCAATGAGTGGAATGGTAGTGAAACCTCGGTTGAAATAACGCCTCATACCTTGGGTAACTGTGTTGATACCGTCAGCAAATGAACTGAACGGTGAATTCGGGCAGTTACCGTTGTAGAACCAACTCCAGGCATTGAAGCCGCTGCTAGGGCAGTTTACCCACGCCGTACCAAACGAAGATTCGGCTCCAGCGATTGCAACGACTAAGCGCGGATCTACATTGGCGCTTACCCCACTAGAATAGAAGGTTGATCCGTTTCCCGATATTGGCGAATTCTTCTCGGATAAATAGGTGTCGATCTTCGACCCGAGGTTCGAATCATACGGTGCCGCTATTGCGGCCGTCGTCGTAAGTAGGCCACAGCCAATGCACAGCACCCGAATATGGACAGCTAGAAACCTACTGAGGAAATGTGACATTGCCAAGCACCTGGTCAAAGCTAGACAAGTACTGGCTCTCGTTGGGATCGCCAGTATTGTAAGAGAGGAAAAACTTGTACAGGCTCTGTCCGGAAGGGCAGTAAACAGCTACATTCTTCTCGACTGTTGCACCCTGTGGAGTCGTGTACAGCGTCTTAATGCAGGTAGTCCTAGACACGGTCGTCGAAGACTGCGATGTAACGGCCGCTCCTTCGCCAGTAAGCTCAGCGTTGACGAAATTAGTTAGTGGCGGCGGCGGAAGTGTTTCGCTTGCCACGTTTATCTCTGCGCCACCGGTCGGACCAAATCCGCCCTCAACGTACTGGTTATTGAAGGTGGTGAATGCTAACGGCAATCCCGATGCACCAGACATCGCAAGCAATTTGTAGTTCGGAGAAAATCCAGGCGGAGTTTGTAGCGACAACGGGAGAGTGTATGCGGTCAACGTCGCCGACTGGCTAACAGATCCGCCTGACCCGGTGCATGCAAGAGTATAGGTTTCTGTGCCCGCCACGCTCGGCGCGACTGTCGCGTTACCAGTCGTTGGCTGAGATCCACTCCACGCACCACTTGCCGTACACGTTGTTGCGTTTGTGGATAACCAGGTTAAGGTTGCACTCTTTCCTGCGGTCACGTTTGTGGGGCTGACGGATATAGTCACAGTCGGCGCCGGACTGGATCCAGATCCGCCCCCACATGCCGCGAGCAGCGCACTCGAAGCCAACACCGCCAAGGCTATCAAAGGCGCATTCATAAGGTTCCCCCGTCGAAGCAATTTGTGCATAAGTTAGGTGAGCGATGTTGCAGCAAGCTCCCGGTGCTTTCAGATACCGGATGTGCCTCTAATTCGAGTCGAATTTCCCCAAGTGAGCAAAGCACAAAGAAAGAATCTTTAGTTCTTTCCCGGCGCTGAGGTCCCCAGTCCATTAAAGGCTTACTATCCCTTCCTGTCAAAGAAGTGGCTGTTACAAATTCAATCTCTTCGCCGAAACGCCATAAAATTTGCCACCGCTCCCGAGTATCAAGGGCCCAGGTGGGTAGCCACCATCGGCATTTCCTGTGAATGAGTAAATCATCGTCAACGTTCCTGCAGGAGTGAGCTTGAAGACGGTGCCATATCCGCCGGGAAACAGGCTGCTGTTATTGCTGTGTCCGGTGCACGTAGTGCTTGCGCCGCCGCTATTCGTTACGCCGTAGAAATTGCCATCGGTGCCAAGTACGAGGTTGCCGGTGGGAATGCCGCCGTCGCCGCAACCGGTGAACGAGTAGATAACTTGTTCGGCGGCGTTGGCCCTGGTTGGAAATAGGAGCAGCAGCGCTGCACACGTTAGAAAGCTACTTAGGAGAATTCCGCCAGGTACAAAAAGACCGAAGCCAATAGATGCGATTGCTTTGCCTATTTTTATCACGGCCTGTTCCCCTACGATTCCCAAGAGCACTGCCAGGCGTGAAGCTGTCGTTTTGCGGCAGCCATCGAACTTAGCCCGCACCCCTGGCCCGCGGCAGGCGAAGTGACGACATCCACTGTAGTAATGTCACTATAGTGGATGTTATGGCGCTCCGCCAATGCCGATGCTTTCGGCCATGGCGAAGGAGCGAAATCGTGTTGGAAAGGCTTTTGGCGAGGCGCTTCGGGCAATTCGCGCCGAACTCAGCATCACCCAGGAAGCTTTGGCGGAAGCCGCGGACTTCAAGGCAAGCTACGTCTCGATGCTTGAAACAGCAGACCGGCAGCCGACGATCACAACAATCGTGGCCTTCGAACAGGCGTTGGGCCTCGATGCCGGCGAACTCGTGAGAAGAACGGCGACGGCAATGCGCGGGAAGCGGATTGCCGCTCCGATTCAGAGAAATAGAGGCGGCAGAAAGTCGTAGTTTTGCGGGGCGCCGCGGCCGTCGCGAGCATCCAACCAATATACCTTCGCGCCGTGCGTAAGCGAGCGCGGCATTTTGGACTAAGTTTTGATGTTTCATGGGGCCACTCACTCCCTAAAGCGCACGGAAGCAATTCCTAGCCGTGGTGTTCTCGATGTAGGTATTCGGCGGCTCGCTCAACGAACTGCCCGCGCCAGCCGTAGCAATGACCGGCTTGCACGAGGCACTTCCATCCCCGCCGCCGGTCTTAACTCAGATAGCAATATGCCAGTAAGAAAACAATAGCGCAATCAATTATGTGTTCCTGTTGTTTTTATTATGAAATCTTACACTCGTCGCATGAAGCGACGCACAAAAGTTTCGCAGGTGGCCTCCACCAAGGCGCCGGGGCGCGCCGGCAATCTGAACCTGGGGGAGACGCGGGGCCTGGTCGCCTCCATTCCGAACAAGACCACGACGGTTACGCTTCGGCTTTCCGGTCCCTGGCACGTGCTGTGGAAGAGGCTTAAGGAATCCGTTCCGGACGTGAGCGATGCTGAGCTTCTGCGGCAGGGGGTGGCGCTCCGCATGGCTTTGGCATCCCTTGATGCCAAAGGGGAAAAGCCGCGAGCCTATATCGAATTCACCGACGAATCCGGCCAGCGGGTGACGGCGGATCTCGAAGAACACGTCGGGATCGCTGAAAAGCCGAATTCCTGAACTAAACGTGGTTCAGTTGCGGATGTGCATTGACACGAACATGCACGCGCCCAAGAATCTCGGCAGGGAGTAACTGGTGAAGGAGGCCGCGAAGCACCCTCGGCGGTACACGCTCTGATGGCTTGTGTGGTGAGTAGTTCCCGGTCAGTAAACAGTCCGCGCGGACATTGACTCGGGACTATAGCCATATGAGGAAAATCCGAAGACGATACCGACCGCTTTCCATTTTCGACCTGAAAGACGCACTCAATCGCGAAGAGTTTAAGCACGGCTTCGAGGTCGAAATACATCACTCTGATACATCAGACAAAGAAGCAGATTCATTCGACGCGCACGAAGCGTCGATCCCGCCGGTTTCAAAGAAACCTGGTGCGGAATAGGCTGTAACGAGGAAGATGCAGTCTCAGTAAAGAGAGCGTGTAGCACGGCACCAGTTGAACGCGGGCGGCAGCACATCGGGCAATATGCCCGTTTTGAATCATCGTCAGTAACGACGGAAATGCTTGGTAAGTTTGCGCGCACAAAAAATGCACGCAACGTGGCATCAACTCACGCGAATCCCTTGAGTGGAATCGCGGATTTAAGGCAGCTTCACGATGGCTGCCGCAGCGGTCTTTCAGATCAGAGCCCCGACCGGTGCACCGGTCGGGGCTCTTTTCATTTCTCGTTCCAAATCCAGTTTTTCGCACGAGACAAAACGGTTGGGGCTTTTGCCGTGATCCGTATACAGATCCTGGTGCTGTCGATCAAGAAAAATCCCGCCTCAAGTGCGGGATGAAAGTCACAGTAGTTGCGAGAACTCCGCAACGGAAAGACCAGCTTGACGAATAATGGCGCGCAACAATCCGCGCGCAAGATCCTTGGACCCGTGAAAGGGCACGGTGACGCGACGGGTGGGATCAATGCGATGGACGAGAAGGTGATGGCTGCCGGAAATGCGTACCACGTCGAAGCCCGCCCGATCCAGCGCTCGCAAGACTTGGGGAGCGTTGGCGGTGGGCAGCTTTTGATTCATGCGGTGAGGGCAACCCTCAACTGTCGCACTTGCGAAACGTGCTCCGCGGGAACCGGCTCGCCTTCGTCGCGCCGGTACCCCAGGGCCAATCGGATCGCATCTTCCGCCATCGCCATCGCCTCTTCTTCCGTCTCGCCGTGCGTGACCACCTCAGGGAGAGACGGTACCAGCACCAAAAATCCGCCTTCGTCTAGCGGTTCCAAAACGACGGTGAAGCTCTGTTCTGTTGCCATGTAGTGTTTCCTCATATCGTCCTGATCCATCATAGGGCAGTCCGACAGACTGTCAATGTCGGCGGTGCGAGCGGCCACCGCCCTGACATTTTTTACCACCAGTAGTCCCAACTTTGCATGAAGGCAACTGGTTTGTGAGTGCAGCTGCTTCCGCAGGCGCCTTCACCTGCTGTTCACGGCCCCAAGATTAAAGTGTTCATGCTCATCAACAAGTTCAAAAGGGGTTGGGGGTGACAGATCTCCGGTATTTGCTAGCGTAGAAATGCATCATGAAAAAGAACAATAACCGCATTTCCAAGCATCTTCCGCTTTCCCTCATCGAACCGTTCCGCCAATACCGCAACTACGCTACCGAGGAGGAGGACGCCATCCTCCAGGCGTCGATCGAACGGGATGGTTTGGAGTCCCCCATTCTCGTCCATAAGGTCGCCGCCGACAGATACGGAATCATTGACGGGCACCGTCGGTGGCGCATTGTCCGCAATCTGGGGCTTGGCACCTTTATGCGATGCTTCTTGCTACCAACAACGATATCTGAAGAAGATGTTGCAGCCGTCCGCTTTGAATTACACAACACGCGCGACCTGTGGACTGTTTCGGATCGGCGGCGCTGGCTTAGCCGAATCAGGAAAAGACTACATCTGAGAACAAACGCAATGGTGATCGAGGCGCTCGATTTGCCACCGGACATCGTTTAATGTAGTTCTCGCGTGGCAGAAAGCGTCGAGGCGCTAAATGGTCGCGACGGTGCCCCGTCGATCATGAGCTTTACATAGAAGTCGTAATTCGGGAGATTCACTAGGTCGAGTACGTCAAACGCCGGCTCGAATTCGCGTGCCATGATCTGTGCATCCTCCGGCCCGACACGAAATGAAATCAAAGTTCCTACGTTTCCGAGTACGGCATGGCGCACGTCCGGTTGCAGCTGATAGAGATTCTGATGGGCAAGCACAAGTGACACATGGAACTTGCGCATCTCAGACACCATGTTGGCGACCGACAGGGTCGTGAAGCTCTGAAACTCATCAATCAGAATGTGATAGTCGGGCCGCAGCGCTTCATGCGTGTCCGCTCGACTGAACGCAGCCAGGCTCAGCGTCGTTACCAGTAGCGCTCCCAACAGAGTCGCACTGTCCTCGCCAAGCTTTCCCTTTGCGAGATTCACAATTAGTATCTTCCCCTCATCCATGATCTGCCGGAAGTGAAGATCAACCGGCGGCGCCGTGAAGATGCGATAGAGTCGCGGATCGGCGAGGAAGGCACCGACCTTGTTCTGGATCGGCGCCATCATCTCCTGGCGATAGCGGGGATTGTAGTTTGGGAACTCATGAAGCCAGAAGGCCCGCACTTGGTCATTACGAACGCGAGCAACGACTGACGCCAGGAACGCTTTGTCCGTCAGCATGCGAAGTACATCCGGCAGAGTTGCATCACCGCACTCAATTAGTGCGTAAATCGCATTCCGCAAGATATGCTCCATTCTCACGCCCCAAGCCTCAGTCCAAAGCTTTTTGAATGCTTCCATGAGTCCAGACGCGGCAAGCGGAATCCTATCGGGCCGCACGCGCCGGAGGGGGTTGTAGCCAAAGGGCTGTACTGGATCGGCGGCGTTGAAGTACACCAAATCATCGACTCGATCATGCGGAATGTGGTTGATCAGGCGCTCGGCAAGATCACCGTGCGGGTCGATGACGCAAACGCCGCGCCCAGCCGCCAGGTCTTGCCGAGCGATTGACTCAAGGAGCGTAGTCTTGCCGACGCCGGTTCGGCCAAGAACATACATATGGAAGAGGCGATCAGCCTGCCTAATGCCAAAAGCCCGATGAGGAAGACGGCCATTCGTCTGTGCGAAGTATGCGACCTTCGTTGGATCCATCGCATGACCATACGCGCGTGGGGCAGCCTCGGCACGACGCTAAAGTTCCCAGTGCGCACCAATGTTAGGGTCGTGGCAGAAGCAGAAGTGCGGAACACTATGAGTGTCGGCTTTGATCTTTGGAGACCGACATGGAGTATGAGAGGTATTCAGATGTAGAACTGCTGTCGCGGATCATTGGTGCTAAAGAGGCCCATAGGCTGTATGAGGGGAAGCTTGCGCCACTGTTTAAGGCACGCCAATACCGCGGACGTGCATTAGAGAAATTGGGGGCAGCATATGAGTTGGTGAAACGCTCACTTCTGGAGGAGCTTCGCCGGGATTGCACGATGACGAGCCCGGATCAAGTGAAGAACTACTTACGAGCGGCGGTGGGGAGCCTTGAATACGAAAGCTTTCGATGTCTGTTTCTCGACACCCAACATCGGCTGATCGCGGCGGAAGAGTTGTCTCGCGGAACGATTGCCGCAGCGGCCGTCTACCCACGCGAGGTTATGAAGCGGGCGTTGGCGCACAATGCGGCAGCCATAATATTTTGCCATAACCATCCCTCGCAAACGGCCGAACCGAGCGAAGGAGACCGGGCACTTACAAAGACCCTTCAGCAGGCTTTGTCTTTGGTTGATATTCGCACGCTTGATCACTTCGTGATCGGGGGAGCGAACGTAACCAGCTTTGCGGAGAGGGGGTGGCTGTAATTGTGCAGTATCATGCCCGCGCATTATGCGCGGGCATTCCTTTTTTATCTACGGCATCCCATATCTGCGGCATGTTATCGAGAGAATCGCCGAGAATCCGGCCCACCAACTTGAAGCACTACTGCCTTGGAACGTTGCCTTACAATTGGGGTGATCGGCGGACGTTTACCGTGAGACCGCCGCTCTGATGAATCAGGGGCGCCAAAATGGATTCTTCATCACTAAACTTTCTGATCGATTCCTTCGAACGAATGGTCTCCGGTGCGACCAGCAGCTTTCGCTCAGACGATTTTGATTGGAGACCGGCATTTGCCCAGGCGAAGGAGATTCAAGCGGGCTTTAGTAGCGGGATTCGATATCCAACGAAGCAAGAGCGGGACGTTGCCTGGATACGATTCAATAATCTCAGAACGAATCTCCACGCAGCAGCGAATAAGCAACGGGATAGGTTCAGAAGTCGGTCAGAGCGTGTAAGAGACGGGATTCTAGACACACTTAGATACGCTGGTTACACGTTTGGGGACAAAATGTTTGATGATTTTAATATTCTCCGCACGACCGCAGAGGATATGAAAAAGAAAGGAGAGACGGTCAAGGAAGCCGGCCAGACGTTGTCAAGCAATAAACACAGCATGCTAAGTGAGCACAAGGAAGAATGCTTTACGCGGATCCAGAGGGTGATGCAGGAACATGATGCCTTTTGGAAGACCTACAATCGGATGAGGGAAGCGCGGCGCCACGAATCTATCCGAAGAAGAAGTGAGATCGCCAGTCGTATAAACGACAACCTGCGGGCAAATACGGAGAAGCTGGAGAGAGCTGTATCCGCTTACGAGCGAGTAGAGGGAAACATAGAATCAAATATAGAGAAGCTGGAATCCGCGCGGAGTCAGGATTTTGCTGAACGTGTTAAGGAATGGATCGAACAAGATCGAGAGAAGCTGCGAAGCATATCGGGAAGCATCGAGCGATTAAGGGAATGGATTGCGCAGGATGAATCGCGACTGGGTGATCTCGAAAGGCGCAATTCTTAGAAGTCGATTTTGAGCATGACAATCGGCATTAAATGATGCCGTGATCACGAAGCCGCTCTTCCAGGGTTGCGAGCCGCTCGTGGAGCCCACTCCGCTGCTCAAATGCGCGCAAGATAATATCCTCAAGCTCAGCCCCAAGAGCGTCTAACGTGTGCTTTTGTTCAAATAACTTTCCAAGATCGGCTGCGTCTTTCTGTACGGAGGGTGCCGACACGGCGTTATCAATCTTTTCCTCAACTACCTTGCTTATGGTGGCGAGACTTCTGTAGTGCGCCACTGCAATCCTTTGAAGTTCTTCTACTTTGTTCTTCTGGATCTCGATTCCATGTGAAATTGGCGTAGGATGCCGTTCTGGCATGAGAAAGTATTGATGAATAATGCTTGCATAAATAACTTCTCCTTCTGTCACACACTTTCACGCTATCACGAATTCGCAGGGGCTACCCGGGGTGTGTGGATATCGACGGTGTGCGTGGGCTGATCTCGACGCTGACTCCCAAGTCCTATCGGCAAACAAACAAAAAAATCTTTAAAAGAGTGCTTAAGTATTGCCGGACACACGGAAAAACGGAGAGGGGCATTTGCAGTGCACTCGAAATGTCGTGAGTCCTGTTGGGTAATGGCGAGAGATGGTGATATTCACTTTCGCGGTGAGCGCGATGAAAACAACAACACCGCCTTCCGGCGGCGTTGTTGTTTCTACCACTTCCATCTGGCCTCTGCAATCTAGTCAAACGACCGACAGTAAAGAACAAGCGATTGCACACGATTGACCAACTGCTAATTCGGTAATTTGTGCGATCGTTTTCTGGTTCGCAAAAATCGTCAGACCGGTTACTATGCACAGCCGCCTAACGTGCCGGTGTCTTTCCAGAAACCAGTTGCCACTGCGCATAAATTTATATGGGAAAGAACAAAAATCATTTGCTCGTCGTAGCTGCGCTGACCGGACTAACTCTATTCCACTTCTGCGCGAGCGCCGCGTCAATTCAGGCAACAGAGATCGGCCATCAGATATTTATTGATCCTCAGTTCAGCGTCGATCACGCAACTAGCTGTTCAACTTGTCACCTACCTGAGCGCGCATTCTCGTCGCCTGAACCGGTTGCCGTGGGTCATGATCATCTCCATGGCACACGCAATGCTCCATCTTTGCTCAACGCCGTCCACTATCGAATGTTCTTCTGGGATGGTCGGGCTCCATCGCTTGAAGACCAGGTCCTTCGACCCTTTGTGAACGAGCGCGAGTTCGGTATGCATTCGCACAGCGAAGTGCTTGAGAAGCTTCGCATGAATCAAAGATATGCCTCCGAATTCCGGGAAGTGTTTGGTGCAGGTGGCAAATCGATTCAGATTGGACAGGTCGCATCCGTATTGGCGGCCTACGTCCGGAGTCTTGGTGGGCAGTTAAATCGCCTCGATTGCTTTCTAGAGGGGAATCATCCAGAAGCGCTGACTCCTGTCGAGCGAGATGGGCTAGAGGTATTCCGCGGCGTGGGAGGATGTGACGCCTGCCACACGGTCGAAGGCAGACCGGCGTCCTTTACCGATAACAAATTTCACATTTCTGGAATCGGCTTTGAAAAGTTTAGCCCAACGCTATCGGACCTTTCACGAAAGCTGGCAGGGCTCGATAGTGTCTCGCGCGAAAATCTCATTTTTCGTGATCCGACCGTCGCTGCCGCTGGAAGATTTGTCGTAACCCTTGATCCCAAGGACATTGGCGCATTTCGTACGCCCTCTTTACGAAATGTCGCGCTGACCGCCCCTTATATGCATGACGGAAGCTTAAAGACCCTGGAAGAAGCGGTGGACTACGAGCTTTACTACACTGGCTCCCTTCGCGGCACGCCAATCATCGTTACGCCTGCACAGAAAGCGTCACTACTCGCGTTCCTAGAATCCCTGAATGACATGCCTGCGAATGAACAGGCATGCAAATCCGCAACAAAGGTTGGGTTATTGCCAACTAGCGGCTCGCAGTAAGCGATTTGCCAAGTACGATCTGTGATCAACATCACAGTTTGTCTCTACCGCAGGTTTCTTTTTAGTACCGACCAATACCTGACGAGCGGCAATTGCGCTGAATGATGTTTGACGTCTAGTCTGTTGCCGCAAGCAATACAGGTGTGGCGACGAAAGGCAGCGTCAACTTCTCCGATCTTGTCTCGGGGAAGCATGGGAAGGGGACAACCATGCAATACCAGGGAGCATTGCTCACGCGCATACTGCGCGTCGTTCTCACACTAGCGCGTAGCGCCGGTACTTCCACCAGATTTCCTACCCTCCGCCGCATGCGACTTCTCGCGTCCGCGCTCCCCTTGACTATGTTTGCGGTTGGCGTCGCCTATGCCGCCAACGTCCAGTACATTTACGATCCCGCCGGGCGCCTTACCGGAGTCATCGATCAGAACGGCAACGCCGCTGAATACGTCTACGATGCCAGCGGCAATATCACATCCATCCTTCGCCCGGCGGCCGGCTCGATCAATGTGCTTGGCTTTAGTCCCGCATTGGGGCCTGTCAGTGCGAACATAACCATTACCGGCACAGGTTTCAGCGCAACCGCCTCGCAGGATACGGTCAAGTTCAACGGCACGGCCGCAACGGTTGTGTCGGCAACAACAACACAAATCGTCGCCACGGTTCCAACGGGCGCGACCACGGGCACAATTTCGGTCACGTCTCCGACGGGAACCGCAACCAGCATCCAATCCTTCACCGTTACGCCGCCTTCTGCCGCAGCACCGAGCATCAGCGGCTTCACGCCCACCTCCGGCGGCTACGGTGATACCGTAACGATTTCCGGTTCTGGATTCGCTACATCCACTTCGCAGGAAACGGTTAGCTTTAGCGGCGCGGACGGCATCGTTACCGCGACCAGTGCGACTTCGATCACCGTCACGGTGCCTGCGGGTGGAGCCACCGGACCGATTACCGTCGCCACTCAATCCGGCTCGGCGACCAGTGCCGCCAGCTTTTACGTCATCCCTGGTGGCTATACCTCGACTAACACGGGCGCCATTACCTCTGTTTCTGCATATGGACAGAGCGCTACAGTCACTGCCAGCAATACCAACGACGGATATATCGTTAAATTCACTGGCACCGCGGGCGATCGCGTGTCGGTCAATGTGCTGGATAGCGGCAGCAACATGACCCTCGCCAATGCCGAGGTGTTTGATCCCAACGGTTCTGTGCTTTTTGGGCCAGTAGGCACCCAAACGATTACCGCGGGGAATCCCTATAACCCGGGATTCCTGATGGGACCATTTGTGCTGCCGGTTACCGGAACCTATAGCGTCGTCATCGCTCCGCAGAACGGCTCTACGGGCAGTGCCCAAGTGTCGGTATACAAGGTACTACCAGATCAGACAGGGACTCTAGTCAGCGCTACAGCCCAGGCAATTACCCTGCAAACGCCCGGCCAAAATGCAATCTTCACGTTTTCCGCGAACGCCAACGATCGCGCGATGCTCCTGCTGGGCGGACCGACGCAAACGTATACCGAAGGTCTGTTCGAGATCTTCAACCCGGACGGCACGGTTCTGAATGCCACTACGTCAATGGAGCCAATCTCCACCGCGACCTTCTACAACGCCTTCAACGGCCCATTTATCCTGCCTCAAACGGGAACCTACAAGGTTGTACTTGATCTGTATCAGTCTTACTTGTTCAGTGGTACGTTGAGCTTCTTGCACTTCCCTGGACCCGGGGCGCCAAACATCACCTTGGGCGGACCGGCGGTGACTACGCCCACAATCAGCAACCCTCAGCCGACGTTTATGTTCTTCTCGGGGACAGCGGGCCAAACGGCGAGTTTCGCGACTAGCAACAACACCGTGGGCTATATCTCAGTCAGTCTCTACAACGCGGATGGCACCCAGAACGGCAGCATCAATACATTCGTCAATAGTAGTTTCGTCGGCAATTTCTCATTGAATCAGACGGGCACGTACGCCCTGGTTCTTTCGCCCGCCCTTTCCGGGAATTCCGGCACCACCTCTCTCACCGCCTATAAAGTGCCGGCCGATCCAACAACTCTGATTACTTTGGGGGGAGGAACGGCAACCGAATCGGCAACGGTTCCAGGGGAGGGCGTTGCCTTCACGTTTGCGGGTACTTCCGGCCAGCGGGCCAGCTTCAACTTCACCAACAATACTTTGGGCAATGCACTCGCCGTCATCACCAATCCTGATGGGACGACGTTGGCATCGCCACAGCTTATCGGTGGGAACAACTTCATCGGCCCCTTCAGCCTGTTGCAGACCGGCACATACAAAATAGTCATCACGCCCAACAGCTCAAGCGTCGGAGGAACGGGCAGCATCACCATACAAGGCTACAGCGTGCCGCCCGATCCAAGCGGAACGCTGGTAGTCAATGGAGCCGGCCTAACCGAAACGACCACGGTACCTGGTCAGGGCGTCGATTTTCTCTTCTCGGGCACGACTGGGCAACAGATTCACTTCAACTACTCCAACGACACGATCGGATACCTGACGTTCACCGTGTACAACCCGAATGGCAGCCAATTGGGTAGTACGAGTGTGCCGCCCAGCAGCGGCTCCACATCTTCGTTCACGCTTACTGCGACCGGAACTCAGAAGGTCGTGATCACTACCGACAATCCGCTAAGCGGCCCCAATACGGGCAGCGTAACGGTCTCAGTCCTCAGCCCGTGATGGACAAACGCACGTCGTTGGCTGAACGTTCTTACATCTTCAATCACTATATTGAAAGCAAGCAGGGAGGATGATCTCGTGAACCTGCAACGTTTCTTGAAAATATTCTCGGCTGTAGCCGGTGCCGTATTGCTGGTCGGTACAGCTGATGCTCAAGTTCTGTCAGCCGGCTCCGCTTTTGCGCAACCGACGCCTGCGGTCAGTGCGGGACGATCTGTGACCTTGCTCCCGTCTGGAGAGTGGCTGGTTCTTGGCGGCGCCCAGGCTGCAATCGAGCAGGGCTTAGTCGCCCTGCCGTTGTCGGCGGCGGCTCAATCCACGCAGCTGGCCGAACACCTGCTGACGCCACGAACCTGGCACACGGCGACGATGTTGCCGACAGGAAAGATTCTGGTATTCGGCGGCATCGATGCCAGTGGGAATACCATCGCTAAGCCCGAACTCTTCGACCCATCCACTCAGCAATTCCAGAGCATCAGCGTCCCAGGCCTAACAGCTCGATCCAAACACACAGCAACCGTATTAAGTACAGGTGAAGTGCTGATCGCCGGCGGCGCGCCTGATGCCACGCCGATGTTGTGGAATCCGCGCACGAACGCCGTGCGCAAAACCTCCGAAGCGATGCAGATTCCGCGGTCCGGCCATTCAGCAACTCTGCTGTCGACCAGCCCGGTCTTGATCTGGGGTGGCATAGACCAGAAGGGCGTGAGTGCGGCCGATGTCGGGGAGCTCTACCAGCGTCAGAGCGATAGCTTTGAGCCGGCTGACCTGGCGAGCGCGGGAGAAATTCCGGCGCCTGCCACCTTGTTCCAGCCCCCGGTTATTTCCGCCAGTATTCCAGCCGACAAGACGCGTGATGTGTCGGTCGATACCTGGCCGGCGGTACGATTCTCGCGATATCTCGACGTCAAATCTCTTAACACCAATTCGGTCACTCTATACGGCCCCAATGGGCCCGAGCAAATCAGCGTCAACCCGGTCGAGACGGGCTTGCTGATGTTTGTTGCCCCGGCTAAACAGTTGCAGCCGGATTCCGATTACACGCTTTTTGTTAGGGGTGCCGCGGATCCGGCAGGTGAGCAGGTAGTATTCACCGCGGTAGGCTTCCATACGGCAGCGTTGACTTCTGCCTCGCGCAGCCCCGTGGCCTCATCCACACAAGCGACTTCCGGTTCCACACAGCTCAACGGCAATCTGAACCCGGACGTATCCGCTCTTTCGGACTCCGTCTGGCAGCCGAATCAATACAATATTTCTACAAGTTGGCGCCTGGGTGTTGGCTCGGCGGCGCCTTCGGCGGTCCCGCTGTTGCAAGCAGCGCACGGTGTAACAGCAATATCTGGACAAGTCTTGCTGCAAAGCGGAAAGCCGCTGCCCGGTGTGGCCGTGTCGATAGGCAATGCGGCGACGACTACGGATGGCTTGGGGCGTTTCCTGGTCCAGAGCGTGCCGGCTGGCCACAGTCGCATGATCGTCAATGCCCGCACCGCCAACTCTGGTAGTACTCATTTTGGGCAGTACGTAATCGGTGTGGATGCTGCGCAGGGACAGACGACGTTGCTGAACTACGTTGTATGGATGCCAGTCATCGACGAGGCGCATGCGATCAGCATTGACTCACCCACCAAGGCGGAAACGGTAGTGACGTCGCCGCTGATCCCTGGCCTGGAGCTGCACATTCCCAAGGGCGCGGTGCTGCGTGAAGCCGATGGCTCCATTGTAACCAAAGTGAGCATCACGCCGGTCCCGCTCGATCGTCCGCCATTTCCGACCCCAGATACCCCCGGATTTTTCACGATCCAGCCGGGCGGGGCCTACCTGCAAACGGTGCAAGGCTCTAACAGTAATCCAGGGATGAAGCTGATCTATCCGAATTCGCGGCACTATCCAGATGGGACAGCCATTGATTTCATGAACTACGATCCCGATGGACGGGGTTGGTATATCTATGGCCAAGCCAGGGTCAATGCAAAGCAGAATCAGATCGTGCCCAACAACAATGTGGCGATCTATCAATTCATGGGGGCAATGTACCCACAACCGAATCCGGGCAATCTCAACTGTGCATCGGGTACGTGCAGTCTGTCGCCAAAGGCGCCGCCGCCGGATGGATGCGGAGGCACCAACCCCGGCAGCGCCGACCCTGCTGACAAGTGCTCTAACTCCAATGCGCCGAATCCTGGGTCCTGCGTTCACATCCTGTGGATTGTGCTACAGGGCTATTTGTTTATACAAAGCGTGATCTATACCTCCCCGACACGATCCCGATCGATTTGACCCGCACCTACAACAGTGGCGATGCTTATCCTCGCAATTTCGGCGTGGGATTCACTCAGCCCTATAACATGTGGCTATATCAGTCAGGCAGCAATTACTATGTAGTTCAACCCGACGGAAGTGCGGTTCTGTATCAGCCGACATCGAACTCCAGCGTCTGGGGGTCATTCACGACACCCGGCAATTCCAACATGTCCACGATCACCTTTGGCAATAGTGGGGGCACGATTGGTGTTGGTGGGACTTATCAATTCTCCACGCTACCTGGGATGCCGCTCACAGCGATCATTTCACCTGCGGGCCAGACTCTGAGAATCAACGTCGATTTCACCAAGAGCGACCGGCCCATTACATCAATCGTTTCACCCAACGGTCGTTCGATAAGCTTCACCTATGTG
>Ga0207037_10196_pt1 | contig 20012 bp, 24 predicted proteins | sample Alteio_BWMinCont_75_FD_153268 | JGI IMG/M metagenome (GOLD analysis project Ga0207037, IMG submission 153268) | Enriched cells from forest soil in Barre Woods Harvard Forest LTER site, Petersham, Massachusetts, United States -... | ecosystem: Environmental > Terrestrial > Soil > Temperate forest >... | reverse complement strand
ATTTTTAAAAACATCACTGTAAATTACTGGTTGTTTGATTCTTCTAAGTCCCATGTGATTTTCCCCTTTTTCTTTTTTTAAAAGTGATTAGGCCGTTGCAAACGAAACGTTTGGCATCAACATGACCCTGATGAGTCCGGCAGCGCTTGCTCCGTCCATTGCCCAACCAACCCAAGTTGCTGTGTTACCTGTCGCTTGAACGCCGCCGACATAAGTGGAATCGAGACAGACTTCAGCGAATTGGGTGATGGCCCCCGTTGCGTAGAGCCAGATCACTGTTCCAAAGAGAGCGATTTCAAGGTTTTGGCCTGCGACGTAGAGAAGGTCTTTGATGTTGAATGCAGCAAAGCCGATGCATTGGTCTGACTTAGAAGAAATGGGCGCCACTTTTGGAATTCCGCCAGAGGTGTTGGCCACAATCTTTACCCCTTGGCCCGGAAAAATCTGGGAGGTCACGCTGGCATCGACTTGTGCTGCAATGACGTTTGTGGAACCAATCTTCATGTCGATAAGGCCGACAACTAAAGACTGTGCAAACTGGTTGGGGCTCAGTGAAGGCTCTGTACCCACAGTAAGTTGTGAAGAGTTGGCAGTGACGTTTCCGTTGCCTGTATCGGTTGCGACAACAACGTAATAATAAGTTGTCCCTGGAATGAGGCCCGAGTCATTTAATGAAAGAGAGGTTGCACCAGAAATGATGTTTCCGGCGCCGGGACTAAATCCGGTAGTGGTAGAACGATACCACTGGTAGTTGTAGGGCCCAGTTCCCCCACTTGCTGCGGCACTGGAGAGTTGGGCTGTCGATTGGCCAACGAGAACTTTAGATAAAGCACCGGCTGCGAAAGTCATAAATGAAGTCTCCTTTTTGTATCCAAGGAGGCTTCATTGTTGAGAGTGGCTCTAAACAACAATCCTTAGAGCGAGTCCCAAACGCGTGCTTGGTTTAAATTAATTTAAAAAAACTAATTTCCCTTTTTTTCCCTTAACCATTCTTCCCATGAGACGAGTATTCCTTTTATGAGTCGAATCATGGCGAAGTGTAATTTTATAGTCGCTCCATCCATCATGAAGATCCGTACAATGCTTTTCCGCGAGCCACTTGGTCAGCGGGTAACGATACTGAAGCCACTTCCTCTTCATGATCACGAAGGTTAGCGTTTTTAAGTCTTCTAGCCTTTTCCTTTGCCAATACTTTTTTGGCTTCTGCAATGGTGAGAACATCGTTTTTCATTTTCTTATCTTTTTTATCGTCTTCGTCGTCATCATCTTCGTTGTCCAGAGACTCATCACCACCATGATCACCTAAATCCTTTTCGCCTGCGGCGACCTCTTTATCTTCATCGTCATTTTCCACGGCTGGATCTTCAGCGTCATCGGGGCCAGGCTCACCACCGTCTTCTCGATCTGCATTTTTTGTTTTTAGCCCTTCGAGTTCGTTGCAGACATCAAGGTGCTTTTTGACAAGATCGTTGACAGACATTTCATCTTTCTCACCGACTTTAACCATGTGGTCACCATTGGCGTATCCGTTCATGTTTAAAATCTTGTCGTATTCGTCAACGACTTTTGTGATTGACATTTCCTTCTTACTCTTTGGGAGCTCGACAATCATGCCGTCAAGGTCTACTGAGTTTTCAACCTTTGTCCGCTTGAAAATGTTTAACTTCATTTTTCTCTCTCCTCTGTTATTTGAATTTGATAGCCGTTTAAGCTCGACGGTTTTTTCATCATTATAATTTTTAAATTCTTCAGGGGTTAGGATGACGGATTCTTCATAGCGAGGATTTCTGACAATCGCTAAATGTTCAAATTCTCCGTTGATAACTTCACTCTGATAATCAACACCATTCCAGACCCCACCTTTTTGACTAAGTTGGGGAATGTAGGCATTAGATAACCTGTAGCCACGACGAATCGCTTCAAAGCCGCGGTCACTGACAATAATGAATTTGGCCCAGTTCTTTCCGTCGGCCTGATTAAAAAAGCTCTCAATCACCCAACCGTCGGCTTCTTTTCTGAGCTCATTGACATCGTCATCAACTTCTTCAACGTGCTCTACAAATACAGGGCGGCCAGCAAAAGTTGGGCCCATGTTTCGAATCGTGTCTTCGTTTATAAATACCGTAAGGGGTTCTTTGTCAGGAGCCTCATAGCGAGCTACCCCTGGGTAGAAGTGCATGCCGTAAAAGATTTTGCCTTGGGAGTTATCAATTATCATGGAATCAGGCTCACTGTGACATAGCCCGACGACGCTGCAGATCCAATGGCTTCAAGAGCGAGTCTCGTGCCAGATGATAAAACTGCGCCCAGTTGAAGTACAGCCATGCCGCTTGGAAGAACAGCAACAAGGCCCACCTCGCTACCGGAAGATCCCGTGCCCAAGGTAATAATGGAGCTTGTCGTATTGACGATGACAAGTTTTGAAGCAGGAATTGGTGAAGATGAGGAGAGCTGAACGTAAGAACTTGTTGGGATATTTGTACTTGTGGCACTTAGCGAAAGAACGTTAGCATTATTGGGACTTGAAAAGCTTGAAACCGAAAAGAGAACCAAGCAGAGTGATGAGACGAGATTTAGAAAGTTTCTCAAAGCTTTATTTCCCCTTAAACCGTACAACTGGAATTGCAAAACACCGGCAGTTAAAATCTTGGCCCGGATTGTTTCTAGCTCCAGTTTCGTGGTCCGTTATAGGTGGATTGTCCCACCTAAATATTTTACCCTCAAGTACAGCATGGTCGCGTCTCACCTCACCCTTTAAAAACGGAGCACTGTTTGACGGTTGATGAGGTCTGTTTGCACAACCCCATTTATATTCATCAACACCAGCGTTTTCGTATCGGGTCTGTTTATATTTCGTCAGTAAGAGCCGCGTCTCTTGGCGGGCTAGAAACTTTGCCTTGTTAATACTTTGCCCGTAAGAGTCCTTAATTATTTTTATCGCAGCCTCATTTCTGTTCCCAGCGAAAACCGACGCTTGTATGTCCTTACGGAGTCTAGTGATAGCTTTTGTAGTCCAGGACTTAATCCAAAGACGCATGTTGGTTGCCCATTCGACCGCTAAACGCTTCCTAGAGGCTCTTTCAAGGGTTGGAGCTACTGTTATATTGCGAAGAGAGCCGTTCAAATCTTTTTCAACTTTCCACAAAGTTTGATCTAAATGGGATTCAATTTGGAATTTGTCGGCAATTTCTTCCGGCAGAATTTGCGCGAGCCTTCTATCAATTCCGGCAATTTTTGCGCGGAAGTGTGAAACACTCGCTGAAATAGCGTTGCGAATTTCTAAAGGAAGAAGCTCTTGAGTTAGGTGAAATGTTTGAAATGTTCTATCCCATGTGGCTCCAAGCGCCTTTAATTCCCTTGAAATTGTGGCGTTAAATCTGCCAGAAAATTCTCCGCGATAATATTCGATGCGGCCTGACTTGATTGCATTCAGTAAATCGTATCGAGAGTTTTTCAAAACACTTGACTTCTCGCCTAGCTCTTTTATGAGTGGCAAATAGATTTCTTTTTTCCAAAGGCGCCTAAGTTTTCTTTCGATCTCTTCAAAGTCTTTGTCGGAATCCTTGAGAGGCCTGAGCTCAATTGTCTTTATTTGGCGTGATTGCATCATTTAAATAACCACAGCATAAGAAGGAAGCCCGAGGAAAGACCCATAAACCAAGCAAGGATAATATCAAAGAAGGTTGGCCATTTAGAATTATCCAAACAATTCTTCAAAAGATTGATCCTTATCATCGGCTTTATTGAGTCGGGACATTCGGGTAAACGGTTAATAAGTTGACTCCTCTAAAGTAAGTAACTTCTCCATCTATCGTTGACTGAGTAATGATTTGCTTTGAAGGGCCCTCACCGCAATTTGAAGTGTCGGCACCGCTATTTCCAAGGGCTAACGTGAACTGGCCAAGATTGGTGGTTTGATTGGCGATAGTGTGCTGGGAGTTTGGAAAGGTGACGGGCCCCGAGCCATTGGGCCCAAGAATCTGAGTTGAAAGACTTGCACCTGTCAAGTTTTGTGGATTACCTTGGTCATCGGTCGCGATAAGATTTAAGGTAACGTCATCTCCTTGAGTGAAATCAAGCGGGAGATTGTTTTGACTTGCTAAAAGCATTGAGCCGCCTTTCTGTTTCACTTTTCACATTAGGTTCAATTCTTCGTTTAACTCGTGCTTCATTTTCTTTTGTGAGAAAAACAAGGTCAGGCTTTGACATCTGTATCGCATACTGCTTAGCGTCCTTTTCTGTGATGACTCGGGGGAGTATGCCTAGGCAGCATGCTTTGAACTTCTTTCCGCTGAGACATGGGCATTGTCTGTTGCGGGGGAGTTTCAGAAGCGGGTTCCATGTGAACCCTGGGCCCGGCTTCCACGCCATTTTGGACCGTTTGTTCGCTGCTTCCGCTATTTCGTGCAGCTTCGTTTTCGGGGGTGGGTTGGTAGATGTGGCCAACGGCATTGTTTCTGGTGAACTCAACGCCTCGGAGTCTATCGAGGGTTCGTTGGCGCTCAAGTTTGTCTGATTCAAATCGGTCTTGTTCTCGCTTGCCATCTGATTCATATTTCTCCAATTTGTTATCTAACGTTCGAATAGCAATTCCAAGCGCACCTGCAGTTTGGGTTTTATTCCCTCGATAGAAACGAAGGGCTGATAAAATGCAGTGCTTTTCCATTTCATCCAGGGTGATCCCCGGCACCCAATTCACATTCACACTTGGGTTCATCATTTCTGAGCTCTTCTTTCTGCACGGTTTAGAGGTTTAGCTTCTCCACCTTGCTTTAATCTTTCATGGCACAGTTTAAAAAACTCCAGGCCCCAAGACGTCCCCGGTTGTTGGTTTGAGTCGCAACTTTCAGGCCAGAATCTTTGGATTTGTATCGCAGATAGAGGCCAGGGGGTCTTTCAATCTTTAACAAAGAATTACCCTGACCTAAAGACTGACCAGGAAGCACTGGAGGCCGCATTTGAGACATGGATATCAGGACGTAGGCCGGAGAAGAGAGGTAACGGCCTTAAATTCGTGAAAGACGTTATAACACAAACTCCTGGCGGAGGAATAGGATGTCTCTCTGGCGCTGGCCGCATTCACTATGGGGAACAAGGAAAAAAATGTGCGGATTTACTAGAACAGAAATATAACAAGATCAAAGGAACTGTCACTCTGATGGTCTGGAGTTTTAAATGAAGGTCGAAATCAAAAAATTTGGAGACATATTAACATCCAGGCCAGCCGGTCGCGAGGCAGGTTTAGCAATCAGAGCTTACCTTAAGCCTCAATCCAAAGAAAAGCTAGAGTTAGACTTTTCTGGCGTTCTAGCTGTGGGTCCGTCTTGGCTAGATGAGGTACTAACAATTTTAAAAAATGAATATGGTGAAGACCACGTAATATGTTTGCCAAGCAAGAATCAATCTTTAGCCGAGTCCATAAAAATTATAGATTCTTACAAATCAAAGTACTCGAGTAAGAAGGAAAGCGTCATACATCCGTGGCGTTTATGTCCCGAAGGCCAATATTGGCGATCTAAACATATTCAGCCTACCTATACAAAGGCGGACGGGACGGTAGTTCATAGGCATTCCGTTAGCGCAGGATGTTGTGACAACCCATCAAAGAAGGATCAAATTTATTCAGAGGAACTTGAGAGAATCGCAAAAAAATATTTTGAAAGCTTAGATGGACCGCCGGTAAATTATGACTTGGACTTTCCGAATGGAAATTTATTTGATACTTTTATTCGTGGGTGGACAAGATTTTGGAATGAAGTTATGAGGCCCGTCCCTCCGTTAGATCCAAATTTTGTGAAGGCCCTGATAGCAACAGAGTCTGGTTTTCGAGCGAATATAAATACAAAAGACTCTGCTAAAAATGGTTATGCTAGAGGCTTGATGCAGGTATTAGACTCCTCATTAAAAATTCTTGGAGATAAACGAGGAGAATTAGGAGATCACTTTGTTCATGTGACTCAAAAAGACATACATGAGCCAAATTTGAATATTGCCGCTGGCATAAGGTGGCTATTTGAAAAAAAACGACTCGCATCTTCTAAGCTAAATCGTGAAGCATCGTGGGAGGAGACAGTAGCTGATTACAAGGGCATCTTGAGACGGTTAATTAATGATCCCGATCATCCGCCTAAGTCTATTAGAGACCTCAGAGATTACTATAAGAGACTCATTGTAAAATGAGAATCGGGATATTATTCGTCATTCTCGTTATTAAGTGTTTTGGGTCAGTGGCAAGCTTTGCTTTAGATACTACAATTAAAAAAAAATTTCCTTATGCTCTTCTTACGCCTGACTACGGAATCCTCAGCGAGGTCGATTTAAAAAAGAACGAGGAGAATGCTCTTCCGGTTCCTTTTTCGGAAAGTTCCCGAGCATATCTTTACTGGCAGTGTTTTCCAACTTTGCAATTTAAATTTCTTTGTGATGAAACGGGTGATTTTGACCACGATCTTTCGCTGGCGCGGACTATAATACGAATAGCTCATGGCGATAAGTACGACGAATATGAAACGCGTCGTGCTTTCTCGATAAGGCTCTGCAAGAACCGTGTTGAGAAATGGAAGAAAATGTCCCATGGTGAAACCTACGCATGTATTGCCGGGAAGTACGTCGGGCGTGAGGTTGGCACAAAGAATAAGGCTGCATCAGGAAATGGATGGATTTATGACCGATTTAAGACAAAAAAAGGCTGCGATTCTTACTTTGAAGATGACTGCAAATAATGAAAAAATTTAATTAAAACCCCTTACCTTCGAGCAAATGAATCTTAACGAAATGTTACGTCCGCAACGCGTCAAATAACTATTTGATATTACCAATATTTTACCTTATGGTGTGGGCGGTTTAGTGCCGTCCCTGGGCACCAAGCCAGCACTTCGGCCAGGGTGTGTGGCTGGACGAAAGCCTCATCATATAAAACCATAACTCCATCGGTTGAGGAGGCATCATTTCCTATGGATGAAAGCGAATCCTTCATTCTATAAATATTAACAGGCCACTTTGCCAGTATGTCCGGCAATTCTCCCAAGGCCTCAAGAGTTCGGTCCTGGTTACCCCGATAAGGCGCTTCCCATTGCAAAATACTGTAAAGAAAAACTTGTTAATTTAGATTATGTTCCCGTTGATATTAATAAGGTGTTTTTAGAAATCGCAAGTCAAGAAATCTCCAAGTTCACTAATAGTATCACGCCTATTCAAGCTCCTTTCGCTGAGTGTTCAAATAAGATTCCAGATGGTTTTAAAAAAGACACGCTCGTCATGATCGGCCTGACTTTCATGAATTTCCCATCTGGAATAATTATTCCCTTGATGAAAAAGATTGGCGGGAAAAAAGCCCGAGCACTAATTGCTTCCGAGATAATTAAACCCAAGAGCAATATTACGAGCATACTACAAAGATATGAGCTTCCTGAAGCTCGAGGCGTGGCCTTTGGCCCTCTTAAGGCGCTGGGAGTTTCACCGACGGATGTAGACTACAAAGTTCATTTTAATAATAGCAGGGTTGAAATGTGTTTTACGCTTCGCCGTTCATTGGAGCTCCCCAAGAAACTGGCCGCTGGTTCTCAAATTGTGACCGCGGTTTCCTATAGATATACTGAGGATGAGCTTCGACGAAGCATCGAGCCCTATTTCGCTAACTGTGACTTTCATTGGGCAAACGATAGAAACACAGTGGTTGCGATTTTAAGCTGACCATTTGAGATTCCCGTCTATTACTGACCCAGGCGAGTTACAATAATTATTACTGCGCATGACCTGCCTTTCGTCCAGCACCAATTTATGATATAAGAAATTCAGCCGATATAAGGAGTGTAGATTAATGACTGATATCGAAAGAATTGGAGATTCTGTGGGCGCGCCGAAGATGCCTTCTGATAAATATAGCTACATTGAATTTGTTGGTTCAAAGTGGCGTTTTAAGGGCATGAGGGCCAATGTGGTAGATGCCGTGCTTGGCTTAAAGGCACGTGGAGAAGATCCTACAGTCTTAGCTAACGATTTTGAGATTCCGCTTGCGGCGGTCCATGAAGCTATTAAATTCGTCGAATCTAATCCTGAAGTCGTAAATCAACATCAACGCCGGATGCTTAAGATCGCTAATGAAAATTCTCGTCGATGAGAACTGCCTTTGGCTCTCCAAGGAAGGCAATCGCTCCTTGTTCGAAGTCGGAGGTTATTCGCTCTTTGCTGTCGGGCAATCTGAGTGTCCACCTAAAAAATCTTCAGACCAGAAAATCATCGCTTGGTTAAAGAAAAATAACAGTTCCATTCTAACCAGTGATTACGATGACTTTTACGAACATGCGCCCAAAGATATTGTGATTTTTGGTTTACCATGTCATGGAGTATTCTTATACCGGGCAGATATCATTCTTAAGTGTATCCAAAACTGCATTTCAACGTTTGGGACAAAGCCCGTCCCTCCAGGTCTTTATGTTCTTTCTTATTACCGATGGGACTGAGCATGGTAATTCTTGCTGGATTTAAGAAATGGAGAACCGTTCTCCATGTGGAGAACATGATATATTTTCCCTGCATCATTGTGGAAACGGCTCTCCAATTTCCACGAGCGTCCTTCACCTTGAATTCCATGATCTTCGTGTTCTTGTCGATCTTGAAAGTTTTGAAGTCCTTATTATTCAACCGTTCTCCAGACGGAGAACAAGTTGCCAGTGGTCGTTGTTGGTTCTCCAGACTAGATTGACAATAACAACGATTTGCCTTACTTATACTGCTGATATTATTATATAAAATGGAACCAAAGTTATTAGCCAAAGGACTTAAGTCTAGTGAAAATGGTCCGATAAGAAGGGTAATAGAAATTTGAATAGACATTAATCAGACTATTTGCGGGACGTTTCATATGGGATTTGGAAGCATAGTTTTGCTTCCCGAGGAGACGTCCATAAAATGAAAAAAGTTGCGCCAATTTTTTTAGCTATTGTGATGTCCTGTTTCGGTTCACTTTCATGCACTAACAGATTTAATGCGACCAGCGGTTCTTTAACGCCACCAAGTAATTCACCTGGCAATTCGTTTTTTTTGGGCAGCCTTCCAAATCCCCCAACCCCTATTATAGGAGGGGGACAGACCTATTATGTGAGCCCTACGGGTAACGACGCCAATAGTGGAACGAGCCTAAGTAGCCCCTTTCTAACTTTGCAACATGCTGCTGATTTAACTAATCCGGGCGATATCGTTTACGCCATGAGTGGGACATACACCACTAGCTCAACTTACGTTTTGTGGATTACACGATCGGGAACACCCAATGCTTGGATCACCTACCAAGCCTACCCTGGTCAACACCCTGTCATTCAAGTTGGAAACAACACCTGGAGCTGGGCGGGGATCGCCGTCAGCGCTCCATCTCCTAACAACGGCGTGACGAGTACTGGTTATATTGTTATCAGTGGCTTTGAGGTGATCGGCAATAACGCAAATGTGAGTTGGGCTAAAGCACAAGCCAATGCTAATAACGGCTCCGATGCCACAACAAACTCAACTGGTATTGACATCGGTCTTGAGTGGACGGCTCCCGCCCCATGGACTGCAACTTCTCCTGCAAACACACATCACATCGTTGTTCAAAATAATGTGGTCCATGATAATCCTCTTGGAGGCATCGGAGTCGCTGGGTCTGATTACACAACGGTGCAAGGCAATACCGTTTATGGAAACTCACTCTATTCTCCTTATGCCGGAAGCGGAATTTCAATTTGGGATGCCCATAATATTGACACCAACCCAGGTTACCACGTGTTTGTCGTGGGGAATATCTCCCACGATAATGTCGAGTACATTGGCAATATGTATTATAACGGCGGCATCACCGATGGAAATGGAATTATCATTGATTCAAATAGAGTCGCTAGTTTTTCAGGAAGAACTCTAGTTGCCAATAATCTCATCTATAATAATGGCGGTTCAGGAATTCATGCTTTTAATTCTCAGCACGCAGACTTTATGTTCAACACGGCCTACATGAATAACTCTAATATACAAGAAGGCGAGATTTTCTCCAACACAGGGACCGATATTCAGATCATGAGCAACATCATGTACGCCCGCAGTGGAAGCTATGTGAATAGTAACTGCTCCAACGATGGCACTGTGGTCTCAAATTATAACACCGAATTTAACGGCACCGCATATGGCTGCGGTTCACCCGCAAATCCCTTAGCACAGGGATCTCACGACCACTTCTCAAATCCATTGTTTGTCAATGGAGCCCCCATTGGAGGCAACTTTCATCTGCAATCCGGATCGCCTGCTATTGGTACAGGAAATCCAGCATTGATTCCTTCGATGAATTTAGATGGGACATATCGTTCCGCTGCTCCGAACAGCGGAGCTTATTAGATGTTATCTTTTAGAAGTGCCTGGGCACTTAGTGTGGTCCTCCCAGTCCGTTGATGCCGGGGCCTGTAACCATACCTTAGTAAGTTGCCCATGATCTTGACAATTGGGATCGACTAGCACCCGCTGGGTTTTCAATGTCAAAGGAGGTGACGGCGGATTTTAAACGCAAGGAAGGTTGTCCCGACGCCTACAATGGTGATGCTTTGAGTATGTCAATAGTCAAGTTTTTTATAATCTGACTTTAGTCTAAAATAAACCTGCGCATTAAAGTCCCTTAATTTCTTTGCCGAAGTAACCCTTGAGGAGCGAAGCCTTACCCGTGGAATTCCAGACCGTCATGCAACCCGTATTTAAAAAAATGTCTGAAATGCCAATTCAGGTGAAAAGGCAATTATTAGATGAAATTTATTGGGATTTGACAAGCTCAAGGCATCTTGGGTCAAGATCCATTTTTGAGCCCTTCGGCTTTATAGATTCAAATAACGGGTCTTCAATCCAAAATATGCTCTCTCAACAATCCCCTGAAGTAAGAGCTTTAACGGTGCTCCATATGAGGCCCGAGGTGCAAGAAATTTATATCAAAGACTTGGACCCCGATTCAAAACGGGCTCTCATCATCGATTCTTTTAATATTGCGGACGTGAAACTTACGGATGTTGAAGCTCTTAGTGAGCAGCTAAAATTTCAGCTCAAAGGGGAGGCTGCGGGGAAAGGCATTGTCTCCATTCGCCCAAAGGCGTTGAAGCTTCTTGAAAATCTCTCAGTCTTAGAGGAATTGCAATTCTTAAAAGGTATCGAAGAAAAACTCTCTGATCATGGCCTATCAATTAAACAAAACCACCCAAGCCTTGCATTTATCGGCCAGTGGCCTGAAGACAAGCTTCGCCCCCTCATTCAACTTGTGACAGTTGAGGAAATCGTGAGTTTCCTAAGAATTTTTCCTGAAATGAAGGAAAATCTTTTACCTCTGTGTCGTCCAAGGGTTTCAGCCATTGCTGAAAGTGAACTAGCCAGAGAAGATAAAATGTCAAAAGAAGACAAACTTAAAAACCTCTCAAGCTTTAAACAAAGGCTCACCGAAATTGTTGACGGTGGTCAGGTAAGCTTAATTGAAATTTTTACGACCGACGGCGATACAGTCACAGGGGTGCAGAGTGCGGCCTAAATGGTTTTGGGCCTTTGTGTTTTTAATAATGGCATTAAGTTCTCAAAGCTTTGCCTCTGACATCAGAGCAAGTTTTGATATTGGCTATGGCGGAATGGGAGCTACTTCCACTACAGGCTCTCAGAGAAATGAAGGTCCCATCGTTTTTGCATTAGGGGCTGACTACAGTTTTGATCCCCGAATCGCCATCGGCATTGAAGAGAGAAGGAGCTATGACTTGAACCTTGGCTCTCTAGTGGGAGTGACAAATTTATTAAGCCGGTGGTATTTCATTACACCTCAACCCTCAAGCTCACTTTTGAACGATAAGACATCCCTTGTACAAAAAAATATTTCTCCCTATTTAATGGGAGCAGTGGGGCTCATGCAGGCCAGCATTGCCTCTCGAAATTTGGCCCTTGAGTCTGACATCAATATGATCGGCATGTCTATCACTGGAGCTGTGGGGGCTGAATACCAAGTATGGCAAAACGCAGGGCTCAGATTAGAGCTTGGTTTTGGACAAACCGCATTAGGATCTACGGGAACTGGGCAACTCCTTTACTTTAATTTAGGAGCCTATCTATGTTTGTGAGGCATAATAAATGAATCTGTCATCTCTGGTAGGTGTGATCTCAGCTTTCATAGTGTTTTTCACGGCTATATTCACTTCCACCCAAGCCCGCAGTGTTTTTTTGGACAAACATGGAATTCTTATTGTCATTGGCGGAACGGCTGCGGCAAGTCTTATTTGTTTTCCCGTCAAAAATCTCTTTGTTCTTATCAAGGTATTCTTCAAGAAAGTTCTTGGACAATTCTCCCAAGCCCATGGAATCGTCATAAAAGAGATTGTAATTCTTGCCGAGGGTGTGCGGGATAGTGAGACGTTTTTAGAAACTCAAGTGGATGGCATTAAAACCCCTTTTTTAAAGGAAGCTTTGGAACTTCTCCTTCAAGGGGGAATGGACGACGATGAAATCGACACGATTTTAAGAAAAAGAGCTTTAACCCATTACAAGAGACATGAGGAAGAAGCTGCAATTTTTAAAACCATAGCTAAATTCCCTCCGGCTTTCGGACTTATGGGAACAACCCTTGGTATGATCTCACTTCTTCAAAAATTAGGGAGTGCCGATGCCTACAAGCTTTTAGGCCCTTCAATGGCTATAGGCTTGGTTGCGACTTTTTATGGAATTGCTGTATCTAATCTAATTTTAATTCCCATTAGTGAGCATCTTTCTAAACTTAATAAGGAAGATGAAATTCTTAGAGAAATGGTTATAGACGGTATTGTCCTTCTTCGTAAGAAAAAACATCCCCTTGTGGTAGAGGAACATTTAAAGAGCTATCTCCTGCCGACGGAGCGGGAATTGCTTAAAGAGGCGGCATAAATCTTATGGCGGCCCCTTTAAAAAAAGATACTTTCGGCAGTTTTTCTAAAGAAAAGACCACAAAAGGCTCTACTGTTTCATTGATTGAAAATTTCAAAGGATCTAAAAATCCTGCGGCAAAACCGCTGGGCCTTTTAGAGCGCTATTCATTGCATAAGAAAGATAAAACCGTTGAAGAAAATGAGTCAAATTGGCTCATCTCCTATGCTGACATGATGACTCTTATGGTGGGATTTTTTATTTTACTCCAAAGTTTTTCAAAAACTGATGCTGCAAAATTTGAGCAGATTAAAAGATCAGCCACCAAAGTCTTTGGTGGTGAATATACTCTTCCCTATGCCATGCTTTCAAAAAAGCTCAAAGAAGTTGTGAAAGAACAGCGTCTCAATAATCAAGTGGTTTTTACTGAGCTTGATGATGGGTTGATTGTGAACTTTCGAGGCGCCTTGTTTTTTGATTCTGGCTCCTATGATCTGAGGGGAGATGCCAAAGCCCTTGTGGATAAAATTATCCCCGTTATTACTCAATACACAAAAGATATGGGGATCATTGTTGAAGGTTATACAGACAACACACCAACGAACGGAGTTTTTTCCAATTGGGAGCTTTCAAGTTTGAGAGCCTGTGCGGTGTTAAAAATCTTTGAGGCCCATGGGATTAATCGGGAAAAGCTTCGGGCTCAAGGGTTTGGTGACGCTCACCCGGTGGTTCCAAACACTGACGAAAAGGGTGTTCCAATCCCTGCCAATCAAGCCATGAATAGGCGAGTTGTTATAAAGATATTGAGGGCTTTTGAATGAGAAAGCTAGGCGTTCACGCAAGGCTTGCCCTTTCCATCGCTCTTATTACTATGGCTACGGGCGTTTTATTATTTTTTGCCGTCATGATCTCCTCTAAAAGCACCGTCACGGCTATTCAAATCGAAGCTTTGACAGAAAATAAGAGCGTTATTCAAGAGACCGTGACCAGGCCCAGTGTTTTACAACTTGGAATTACAGATATGGCCTTAAAGGATTTTGAAAAAAGCCCTATTACAGAACAGGGGTTTTTAGTTCAAAGATTTTTGCAAAATGAAATTTATCAAGTGACAAAGGTAAGTAACGGCGTTTTTCGGGTGAAAAGTTTCAAGGGAATCACCTGGACATGGTTTCGAGAAACTGGACCTAAGATTTTTGTAGGTGTCTTTCTCTTAAGCATCTTTGCTTGGTTTTTCACCTGGTCACTGGGGGCAATTTCTTTAATGCCCATAAAAAGTTTAAGAAAGACCACTGAAGATATTTTGGCTGGCAGGTTTGAAGTCAAAGTTAGATACCGTGCTAAAGATGAAATCGGGATGACCTTTGATGCGCTAAGGCGTCTTTGTGGAGAGTTAGAAAAAAAGGATGAAGCCCTTGAGAAGGTGACGCATCTAGCGACCGTTGATGCCATGACAGGGCTAAAAAATCACAGGGCTTTTAAAGAGGAACTAAATCGTCAATTGGCGTCAGCCCAGAGGCACGGTCAAGGACTTGGTTTAGCTATTCTTGACGTAGATCACTTTAAAAAATTCAACGACACCTATGGTCACCAACAAGGAGACGAAGTTCTCAGGACCGTGGGTAAAACCATGAAAGAAGCCGTCAGAGAAAGTGATTTTGTCGCCCGCTACGGGGGGGAAGAATTTGTCGCCATTTTCCCTCAGATGGAGGGCCCTGAAGGTGTGGGCTTGGCCGCCGAAAAAATCAGAAAAGCCATTGAGGAAACAAAAGTCTCTTATCTTGGTAAAAAAGGGCAAACCCTATCAGTCACGGCAAGTTTTGGGGCCGTTTTTATTGACGGTAAACAATTGGCCCGTGGAAAGAAACTAGAATACACCCTTTTTGTAGAGGGTGCAGACCAAAATCTATACAAAGCTAAAAAAGATGGCCGAAACCGCGTTGTCAGTGGCGTTTGGGATATAAGTCAAGCCCCTCTTGAGGAAAAAGAAAGTGCCTAAATTCATTTTCTTTTTTTGTATATTACTCTCAAATTCTTTAGCTATTTGCGACGTTGATTTTGAAAACGGCTTTGCCGTAGTCGGTGGATCTCCTCAAAGGCACCTTCAAGCCCTCTACCCTGAGACCTTAATCGCCTGTGATCCTGTGTGCGTGATGAAAAATGGTGCAACAACAATACAGATTAATTACTCAGGCTTTGGCACCCTCGAACATATGCTTAAAATCACAGAGCCTAATACTGTTGTTGATCATTTGCTCACAAGTCTCAACGGCAAGATTGATTTTAAAATAGGATCAATCGTCATAAAGGAGGCAAAGAAAGTTGATATTCTTAAAACAAAAAAAGAAAAAGACACTGAACCTTTGATAGATGACCCTTTGCCTGACGATGCCAAAGGGTTAGTTGCCCATGAAATATCAGTTATTGATCAGTTGATAAATCTTCAAAGTTTATATCCTGAAAGTAAGGCCATGGTTTTGCATCACCATGGTGGCGAGATTTTCGTAGTCCCACAAAAACTTTGCTTGGACTCATGTCAATTGACTGTCGAATTTAACGGGACATCTGTTGCTAATAAAAGTTTTAAATCAGGCCAAAGGCCTTTTGTGAACTTTAAGGCCACTGAAAGCACTGAAGGGATTGTCCACTGGACGTTTCTTGATGGCACCTCTGAAACAGAGGGGGCCTTTGAAGTCAGACGTTATAGTAACACCGCTTTGGGAGTGGCATTGCAGGACTCCAGATCTGTGGAAATATTGCCGTGAAAGCAAAACAAGCTGTTAACTCCCCTTAGTATGAACAGTGAATTAAAAATTGGAGATGAGGTGCATTGGAAAATGCGCCAAGATTTAATCGGAACAACTAAAGACAGGTATGGGCGTAGCCTGCCACGCCTCACGGCAATTAACGACATCTGGCGACTTCGGAAACTCTCGACCACGGCGCCCTGAAACTATAATTACCTAAGTGCAGGCGCCAAACCAAAGACGCTTTAATGATAAGCGTCCTGAAAGAATTCAAGACTCCGATATTGTACATTGACCTGCTCGGTTATGATCCCTCTGGTTCCAGTATAAGATATTGTGCCAAACGAATATCGAGAGCCAAGGTAGTTCCCGTCGGGTAGGACACTGAGCGTTTCAACAAAAGGAGGAGTCACACCTTGCGCAGACAAAGTCGCTGAATGCAAAACTTCAACGCAGTCCTGTGCTTCATCTGTCTTGCATTGAAATATTCGTATTGCGTCCTCCGGAAGGTTGACAAATCCACCATCACAGTAATTCGAAAAATTTCTTTCAATTATCCTAAGATAATCGGGGTCCACCTCAATCTTGACTAGATATCCGTCATAAGTTTCTCCAGATGGGGCTACGCAATAATGTCGGCTGGGGGTAGCCATGTATCTGAACGTTTCTTGATTATGCAAAAGTGCAAATCTTCCCATTTCAATTTCCGATTCTTTTATACCAAGAAGCTGGGATGTAAGATGATAATCACCCCTCTCGATACCTTTAAGGCCAAATAATTCATGGAGCGCGATAGCCATCATTCGTCGGGGATCCGTCTTAATATCATTCCAACGTTTTTTTACGTATCTAATTTCATTGAGAGAAGGAAAGTTAAGTGCAATTTTTTTTCGCCCATTAGAATCCAAAAGATAATCCTTGTCAGTAATCACAATGTTTGCCCATAAAATCTGTTTTCTTAACCGTTAACTCATAAGCCACGACAATTCCCGTGGTTTCATTTTCTACGATATTTAAGGCTTGCCCGTTCCCCGGCCACAACGATCACTCTTAAACTCGAAAGATATAATGATTAAGTACTAAGAGAATCCTTTCTTTTAAAGAAATCTACCAGAAGCAAAAATAATGAAGCTGCGAAGCCAATTAGGGCTGCAGCAACCATTCCTCGATAAACCACTTCAACAGAAAAATATTTTCCAACGATTCGGCCAATTAAAAGAACTAGAGGAATGTGAATGCATGAAGCGAGAGCGTCGATTTTAAGAAATTTTAAAAACGGAATGCGACAAACTCCGACCGCGAGATAGACAGGTCCTCTGATCATAGGAGTAAAGCGAGTTATAAAAATTGTAAGGGTGCCGTTGCGATGGAGATAACCAAGGGCTTTTTCAAGGATGTCTTTTCTGATTACCCATGAAAACGGCGGAATGGTTAAAATTCTTCGTCCCAGTTTATTTCCCACAATCACTGGAAATAAGTTTGCGGGCAATAAACCCAGTTGAGCCGCAAAGAGAGATTCAAAAAAACCCACGCGACCTTGACCCCAAAGAACCCCTAGAGACAGAAGAATAATTTCCTCTGGAATTGCCGCCAGAGCAATTCCCTCAAAGAGTAAAAATGCAGCGAGAAGGTCAATTTGAATGGCAGTGAGGCCTGCAATTTTATCCAGCATCAGGGTTGGTGGTATCTTTTCAAGATAGCCGTACGACCAAAGAGCGGAATACCGATGTAGCCACGTATGACTAAAGTATCTGGATCTTTTAAACGCGCTTGGGCGCTATAAGTCGATCCGCTATCGGGATCATAAACGTCTCCTCCCTTCCAGTGATCTTTTCTTATATTTCTGAGATTTTTTAAAACTTTAAGGCCAATAATATTTTGCGTGCGTAACTCCGGAGCTGGATTGTATTTGTCAATTTCGTCAACTCGATTGCCGGGTCTTCTATATATCGTGCCTTCTACTAAATCATTATTAATTTTCATCTCAATTATGGTGTGATCTTGTTCAAGTATCCATAATCCCTTAATCGAATCTTGGGTCGAGGCATCCCCAATGGAAGAAAAACTAAGGGCTGCTAAAGCAAAAAATATTTTTTTCATAGGGAAGAGTCCTCCACTTCAAAGGGTACCCTCCTCTTAGCTAATCAAATGTGAGGAATAAGTTAAGAATTCATTAACGGGAGAATTTAAAGACAGCAGGTTTCTTTTGGTTTGGCCCAATACAATCTACACTTTTTGGATCTGAAGTGGAGAGAATCATGATTTTACTATGGTCTTTAAACGTGACATTGAAGATGGGGATTGCGGGATTTGTTTCTTTGCCACACTCCGTGGCCGCGAGGTCTGCGGCACAAGGGTTTGGAGAGCAGGTTCTTACCCCTGATTTTATTCCCACCGTTTTTGCTGAGGGATAAGTATAGATTTCGGGCTCATTTTGCTGACATTCTTTAGTCTTTGAAATGTACTCCCCTTTGGTGCCATTAAAACTAAGGGAGTAATCCATTTTTTCTAGAGGTTGATTGATCCCATTACATTCCAAACTCTTCAATATCCAAATGCCCTTGAGATTATTCTCCAAGGAGGCTTGGGCTACTGAGAAAAGGGTAAGTAAACAAATAAAAATAATCTTCATAAACACTACATAACTAATTTTGGGCTTTTGTGCAAATTTTGACTTTTTGTGGTATGTTTTTGGGGTATGGACATCGTTTCAGAGCTTAAGAAAAATCCCTTCGTTCTCGCGCCCATGGCGGGGATCACAGACAATACGTTTCGCACTTTTATGCGCGAAATGGGTTGCGGGGTTGTCATCACAGAACTTGTCTCCGCATATGGAATTGAGTATCGAAGTGAGCGCACGTTGGATTTAATGAAGTTCAATGAAGGTCAAAGGCCTTTGGGAGTTCAAATATTTGGGGAAGATGGTGAAATCTTAGCGCGCGCGGCCCAGTATGTTGAAAGTACGGGAGCAGACTTTGTTGATATAAATTTGGGCTGCCCGGTTCCTAAAGTTGTAAAAAAGGGTGCGGGGTCAGCTTTACTTCGTGAGCCCCTTGTTCTTCGAAAAATTCTGGCTCAAGTAAAAGACGCAATTAAAATTCCTTTGACGATAAAAATTCGTACAGGTTGGTGTGACAAAACAATTAATACTTTAGATATTGTAAATGCGGCCCACGATGCCGGTGTCACTTGGGTTGCAATCCATGGCCGCACACGGGCCCAAGGTTATTCAGGGTTAGCGGATTGGGATTTAATTCGAGAAGTGAAAGCAAAATCCCCTCTCCCTATAATTGGCAATGGCGATATTCAGTCATCGTTGAAAGCGGTGCAGAGGCTTAAAGAGTCAGGTTGTGATGCCGTGATGATTGGTCGAGGTTGCCTGAAAAATCCGTGGATTTTTCAACAGGCCCAAGAAATTCTTAAGAGTGGTGATCACAATTCTTCAGCAGATAAGGACTTCAACAAGTCCCTCGGTCGCCTTAAGACCTTGACCGAAGAACGTCGCGACGAAAGGTATTCTATGTTAACCATGAAAAAATTCACAGCCTGGTTTTCTGCTGGTTACCCAGGGAGTAATATTTTTCGGAAAAGTTTATTCCAAGCGGCATCAAGTGAGGACATTCTTCATCTTGCGCAAGATTATTTCTCTCAGTTCGATCTTTCAGCTCAAATGGACACGAGTAGTGAGGCTTTTCTCATGGGCGGCCACGGCTGAAGTACCAGGTTCCTTTTTGTTGAGGGTCGCGTTAATGATGCGGATATGAACAAAAAGGAACCTGGTACAGGGCATACGCATTTAAATTGAGACTTGGAACGAGTGATTTTAGGTAGTTAACGCTTTCCATCGGGTTTTTTATCGGATTTATTTGTATCTCAACTTGAAATAGACAGCTGAGGGGATACAACAATGAAGCCGAGGAGCCTGATGGAATTTTTTTCTATAATACCTGACACAAGAATTGACCGGAATAAAAAGCATAAACTTTTGGATATTATTGTCATCGCCGTTTTGGGAACTTTAGCTGGCTGCGAAGGTTGGGTTGAAATTGAGGATTATGGAAGAAATAAGATTGAATGGCTAAAGCAGTTTTTAGACCTTTCGAATGGAATACCATCTCATGATACGTTTGGACGAGTTTTTTCAATTCTTTCGCCTGAGTTATTTCAAGAGGCATTTTGGTCATGGATGAATTCTCTCTCTGAAATCTCAGGTCTTTCAAAAATTATAAGTATAGATGGGAAATACCTAAGGGGTTCTCTTCAGGAGTCTAGGCGCCCAAGGAGTGCAATAGCAATCGTGAGTGCGTGGGCCACAGAGGCAGGCCTTTGCATAGGGCAAACGAAATCTGAAGCCAAAAAAGAATTGGGAGAAAAGAGGGCGACAGAAGATCT
>Ga0207037_10060_pt1 | contig 20053 bp, 17 predicted proteins | sample Alteio_BWMinCont_75_FD_153268 | JGI IMG/M metagenome (GOLD analysis project Ga0207037, IMG submission 153268) | Enriched cells from forest soil in Barre Woods Harvard Forest LTER site, Petersham, Massachusetts, United States -... | ecosystem: Environmental > Terrestrial > Soil > Temperate forest >... | reverse complement strand
TGCGCGTGACAGAATTGGCTGCGAGATGCAGGAAGGAACACGCCCCGGTTGGAAGCGGCGAGCGCCGCGCACAACCGCGGATGTGCCTCGCTTCGCCGATCTTCGTAAATTTGAACGGCACAAACGGAGGTGTGGCGTTCGACGTTAGTCCAGATGGATTCGGCCTTTCGTGCGCCACGGCTTTGCCGGACGGGCCGCTGTACAACGTGCGGATTCAGTTCCCCGGAAAACAATGCTGGATAGAAGTAAGCGGCCATGTTGTGTGGAAGAGCGATTCCGGCACAAAGGCGGGGATTCGATTTGAAGGTTTGAAACAGGAGGCAAGCCAACAAATCAGGAGCTGGATTTCAGCGCAGCTGTCCGTGACCAATTTTCGGAAGGAAACCGGCGGGATTGGCGAGGAGCGGAACAACCTGCTGGAATTTCCAACCGCTCCGCATTCTGGAAGCGCGACCCCCAGCGATTATCACGAAGCGTTCGAGAGGATTCGGCTGCGCGTGACAGAATTGGCTGCGAGATGCAGGAAGGAACACGCCCCGGTTGGAAGCGGCGAGCGCCGCGCACAACCGCGGATGTGCCTCGCTTCGCCGATCTTCGTAAATTTGAACGGCACAAACGGAGGTGTGGCGTTCGACGTTAGTCCAGATGGATTCGGCCTTTCGTGCGCCACGGCTTTGCCGGACGGGCCGCTGTACAACGTGCGGATTCAGTTCCCCGGAAAACAATGCTGGATAGAAGTAAGCGGCCATGTTGTGTGGAAGAGCGATTCCGGCACAAAGGCGGGGATTCGATTTGAAGGTTTGAAACAGGAGGCAAGCCAACAAATCAGGAGCTGGATTTCAGCGCAGCTGTCCGTGACCAATTTTCGGAAGGAAACCGGCGGGATTGGCGAGGAGCGGAACAACCTGCTGGAATTTCCAACCACTCCGCATTCTGGAAGCGCGGACCCCAGCCTGGCAACTCTTTTTGGAGTTAGTGAGGAAGGGGAGAAGGTTTCCCTTTTCACTCCCGCCGCTGCACCCACTTTGTCTCTTCCCGGTCAACCTACCTCGGCAGCGACAACCGGTGCTTCATTCAAAAGCCAGTTGGACGAGAAAGGCGTTCCATCCAGTTTGAAGCCTGCGCGCGATCGGAAGTTTTCTGGGACGATGCGCCCAAAGTGGGTGGCATTTGTTGCGATAGGTGTTCTGGTCGGACTTTTCTCATTGTCGATGGAGTGGTTGGCGATGCGGCGACATGATCGGAGTGAAATGAGCGCATCCTTAACTCAGGAGCGTAAACCATCGAGTGAAGCGATCCAGAATGCGACAGCTCCCACCGTTGGCGCGATTGCGAATGCTCCAGAAACACGTGAGGTGAACTTTGAACAGCGCGTTGGGTCGGTAATTTCAAGGGATTATGGCGGTATCCCCAATGGTTCCGTAAGAGACCCAAAGCCGCAAGCCTTGCCGGTGGAGCATGCCACTTCGGTTGCGGGTTCGAGTGCTGCGGATTATTTCGGGGAGGAAAATCAGCTGCCGACACCTGGCACGAAACACTTACCGTCCGACGCGCGCGGGAGTGTTTCGAGTCCTCCTCTGAACGGCCCAGTCCAGAATGTCCTAGGTGTGGAGCGTCCTACTACGGAGAGGGCATTCAAGACAACAAACGGTTCTATGGGAAGGGCAGTTGCGCGGCCTCAGGTGCCCATGGACGCGTCGCGCGCCGCGGTGGGCAGGAATAACCTGGCCGCGATGGGGTTGCGGCCTTTACCCGGCGGAATTGTGCCCGCTACGTCGCGACAGCTTGAACCCCCAACGACGCCGGCTGTCATTCTAGCCTCGAATTCGGCGACCCTGGACCCCAAGGCAATGGAGAACTTGATCGCGATGGCGAAACAAACGGCAATTCCGCCGAGTATTACAGGAGCAATTGCGATCCTCTCCGATCCCTATCCTTCCCTTCGGTTACCCGATAAGGGGACCTCAAAAAAGCACCGCCAAGCGACGAGCCTGCAGCTCGGCCACTTACTCTCGCGTGTCGAGCCAGTTTATCCCGAAGATGCAAAAGAGCATGGCATCCAAGGGACTGTAAAGCTTCACGCGATTATCGACCGTCATGGATCCGTTGAGAATCTGCAGTCAATGGATGGCTCCCCCGTTCTGGTCGCAGCTGCTATGAACGCTATTCGGCAGTGGCGTTATTCGGAAACAATTCTGGCCGGGCAACTGGTTGAAACTGAGGAAGACATCGCCGTCACGTTCCGGCTATCGAATCCGCCGTAACCCGAGAATTAACTTGACTGGCGCAAGCGCCTGGCGGGGTAACAAGGAACCCTTCTGGCGGTTCTTCTTATTAGGGCCCGGAGGGACTAATGGACTGCGCTGCCCCTCCGCGTAGCAATAAGGCTGTGGCTGCTGCCGCTCCGGCCCCCCCCAAACCGAGCAGAACCCAACCTTTATGACCATGCTCCGCAGATTTCGCTGTAGAAGCAGAAGAGGACGTAAAATGCGAACTTGCCGAAATGTTTATCGACTGACCGGCCTGCAGAAACTGGCCGACTTGACCTTCCAGTGTAAGCACTCCTGCGGTGCCATCCAGACAGGAAACTTGAACCGACCCATCCGGCGCTCGCGTAACTCTTAAAGACGCCGGCTGTTTTCGACTGTAGGAAACCACCACATAGTTTCCGATTCGCAGGGTTAACCCATTCGGCCCGGTGTTTGTATTCAATACGATTGTACCGGCTTCTAAATCGGCCGTGAATTGGTAGGCTCCTGAGAAAACAATCTGACTTTGTGGAGAAATCTTTAGCGTGCCTTTTCCGCTTATCGTAAATGTCGCGGTGCCCGTCGGTCCAGTGCGAACTCTGTCACCGGAGAAAATTGTGGAGTCGCCCATGGATAGGGCGTCGTTCAAATAAACTTCCCCAACCCCGGTCAAGGAGCCGAGTGGTTCCTTTTGCTGGTCTTGGTTTCGGCCAACGGCGTAGCTTGGAACCGGGAGGGCGCCTAGCAGTAGCAAAAGCACATTCATATAAATGAAAACCACAGGCAGGGTTGAACACCCGGCCAGCCGCCTCTTCCCGAACGCAAAAACTAACCGATTCATGAACAACTTCCTTCCGCCAAGAATTTCAAGGCGGATAGGCGAAGTATCCATCACAAGTCCGTTGCGACGCTCTAGGGTCTTTTCCTGAATTTCAATTGATGGTTTCACTGTATCGACAGTGTGCGCGATTGCCTCTAGTCTGGCCATGTTGGTTGGTGTTCCTTAGAGATACATCGCTTAGGGCTTATCCAAGCCGTTAAGGTGCAGCGTTCAATTCTCTCGAAAATACGAATTCACGATGGTGGTTTGTCATGATTTCCATGAACCAGGACTTCAACTTTCATACCACCAGCAGTCGCCGAATTCCGTCTGTACCTGATGTCTCCGACAGGGATCTTAAGTCCCGACGCTTTGCTGTTAGCGCTTCCCCAGCTGTTTGGAAGGCCATAGATGAGCTATCCGAAAGTCCGGCAAAAGATCGGGCGCCATTCACGTTCTCCGGCTCGAAAAACGACGTTCGGCGCCTGAAATCGACGATTCGGTTAGGCCAGTTGGTCAAGAGGGCGATGGACGTTGGCCTATCCGCAGTCGGCCTAGTCTTGTTTTCTCCATTGATGTTTGTGATCGCAATGGCGGTTCGGCTGGAGTCGCCCGGGCATGTCTTTTACCGCTCGCTGCGCGTGGGGCAATTCGGTCAAATATTTGAATGCTACAAATTCCGGACGATGGTTGCCGGCTCGGATGGTCTGAAGCAGAATCTGCGACGATTAAACCAGCGGCGCGGGCCTTTCTTCAAGATCGCTGACGACCCTCGCATCACGCGCCTCGGCAGATTTCTTCGCAAGTACAGCTTGGACGAACTACCGCAATTGTCGAACGTACTGATGGGCGACATGAGTTTGGTTGGCCCAAGGCCACACCCGGTGGAGGACTGCGCTCTATACACTTCAAAACATTTCCGCCGCCTCGGCGTGAAGCCAGGCGTCACCGGACTCTGGCAGGTCCTGGCGCGCGCGAACCCTTCGTTTGAAACATGCATGAGGTGCGATCTCGCCTACATCGAAAATTGGAGCTTATTGCTCGACTGCAGAATTTTAATGAAGACCATCACTGCTGTTTTGGCAGGCGAAGGGCAGTGACCGTGAGCGTCCTGGCAAATACTGTGCCGACTGGCCCCAGTGGACAGGGGCAGTGTTTCGTTTCGCCGGACCCACTGAGGGCTCAGTCGTGCTTTACGCGCAGGCGTCCCAGTTTGACTGCATCGTTGCTCTTTTTCCTGATTTTTTCCGGCCCTCCCAGGCTGCGGATTCGCGATGGCGACGCTTCCCTTCGTGGAGATATAGACGGTGTAGTGATATTGCACGTCGTGGTGTGGGCTTGTGCAGGGATCTGGGTTTTTTACCAGGTTTGGAAGCATCCCCAATCTAGACGCCGGATGCTTCAATTCTCGCTGCCCCAGAAATTTGGGCTGGCGATGGTTCTTTGCCTGGCCCTTGCGGCCGGGGTTGCGAGAGCGCCTGCCCTTGCTGCCTTCAAGATCTACCAGATTTTGGTTTCGCTAACATTCATGCACGTTTTCCTGCGGCGATTTGGCCGGCAGTGGAGTTTAAAAGCTATATTTTGGTGCAGCGCATTGCTTTGCTTTGCGGTTGCAATTGGAGCCTTCCTTTCTCCGGATTTAGTTTGGTTCAGCTCAGACTTCAACCCGGACCCGTCCCGTCTGCGCGGTGAACTTATAGCTTCGACGGGCGTTGTGTCTTCATTTGCGATCATTCTTCTGTTGACTGGCGTTCGCAAAATCTGGAGGGTAGTGCCAGCCTTGCTTCTCGGCCTTTTTCTGGCCCTGCTTGTACTCTCGCAAATGCGCACTGCGTACGTCGTCGTTTTTGTTTTTCTCGCACTCGCTCTTGTTAAACGTACCGATATGAGACCACTGAGACGGTTTGCTTTTCTTTCCTGTGCACTGATGCTGACGCTTTACGCGTATAACTGGCTGCCAAGCGTGAGTCAGTACCGCGATCCGGGAAGCATTGCAGATCTGGATGATCGGGTTGGGCTTTGGCGGCACCTTGCAGGCGTGACGTTTACGCAATCCCCGTGGTTAGGTTTGGGGTACTACTCCGCTTCGCGAATTTACGGTCCCGAATACAACCCGGGGCTTGGAACCGCTCATTCGATGTTCCTGGAAGTCCTTTTAGGCGGAGGCGTTTTGAGTTTCGCGCTACTGATCGCCCTTTGCGTCTTGCTTTCCGTCTGGGCGGCCCGTCTCCTGTACTCGAGAAGGGACGCTTTTTCCTTTGCGGTTGTATCCCTTTTCATTGTGTGCATGTTGTTCGGGTTCATGGGGGAGGAAATCGATTCTGGCCCGGTCGCCATGTGTTTTTGGTATTCGGCTGCGGTTCTGCCCTGGCTGTGCGAGCAGACCTCAAAGCGAGTGCCGAAACAAAATCTGATTGGAAATTATTATCCGCCGATTGCAACGGCCACAAAACAACCCCAAGGTCAAACACCATGAGGGTGCTGCAGGTACACAACCACTACTGCCAGTCGGGCGGAGAAGACGAGGTCTATCTCCGCGAAAAAGAACTCTTGCGCTCAGCGAATCACGAAGTCCTGGAATATACGCGGCATAACGACGAAATTGCGGACAGCGGGTTTCTCTGCCAGATCAAGCTCGGGCTGCAATCCGTTTGGGCTTCAGGCAGCGCGGACTCGCTGCGGTCGCTCTTGGGCAGCAAGAGGCCGGATGTTATCCATTTTCATAATATATTTCCGCTGATTTCTCCCGCCGCGTACTACGTCTGTCATGACGAATCCATTCCGGCAGTGCAGTCCTTGCATAACCCTCGCCTTTTGTGTCCCGCGGCTACCTGCCACCGCGACGGCGGCGCCTGCGAGGAGTGCACGGACAAGGTCGTTGCGTGGCCCGGAGTGGTTCATGCCTGCTACCACAAGTCGCATTTTCAAACTGCAGTCATTGCAGGGATGCTTGCAACTCATCGACTCATGAAGACCTGGCAGAGGCGAATAGACGCCTATATTGTTTTCACTGATTTCTTTCGGCAGAAGTTCATCGCCGCGGGATTGCCGGCTGAAAGGATCTTCCTCAAGCCGCACTTCCTTACGACTGACCCCGGAATCAGGAAGCAAAGTGGAGACTACGCTCTCTTTATTGGGCGGCTCGCGCCGGAAAAGGGCGTAACAACTCTGTTAAGCGCCTGGAAGACTGTTAGCCGCGTTCCTTTATGGATTCGGGGCGAGGGACCGATGGAGGACAGTGTACGCGTTTTCGCGGAAGGCAATCCGTCAGTTCGATTGTTGCCTCGCCTGTCTCAAAAGGAGCTCTTCGATGTAATCAAAGGGGCGCGCTTTCTGGTTTGGCCATCAGAGGGATATTACGAATCTTTCGGGCTTACAGCGATAGAGGCTTTCGCCTGCGGGGTTCCATTAATTGCTTCCGGGCTGGGTGTAATGAAAGAGATTGTCGCGGACGGACGAACGGGACTGCATTTCATGCCAAGTGATGCAATGGATCTGGCGGAAAAAGTCGATTGGGCCTGGACTCATCCAAAACAGATGGAGGTGATGGGCCGTCTCGCCCGTGCCGAATACGAAGCCAAGTACACGGCTGAGCAAAATTATCCGCGACTGATGGAGATCTATAAGCAAGCTCAAAGAGCACGGGCTTGAGCAGCGCGTAAGGAGCGATCGTGCGGACAAAGAAAAACCCGCTTGTGAATCTGCCGGGCAAGTGGAAGTTTCTCAAGACCCAGCATGGCTTTCGTCGCGCGCCACTGCTCACGATTCTTCGGCTGATTTCATGGACCGCCAGATGCTTTGTGCAGAGGGCGGTAATTGTCACGCTGAAAAGATGGAATGTAAATATGCTCTTGCCGGGGGATTGGCGAGGTCTAGGGAAATTTCTCTTTGTCTTCCGCGAGCGATACGAACCCGAGCTGGCCGATCTAGAGAAACTCCTCTCGCCGGGAAAAACCTTTATCGACGTTGGGGCTAATTTCGGAATCTATTCACTGGCGGCAAGCAGACTTGTTGGCGAAGGCGGCCGCGTCATCGCGTTTGAACCAACGGCTCAGTCCTTCGCCGTGTTGCGGCAAAACATTGAATTGAATCGCTTGGCGAATGTGGACGCCTTCCAATCTGCGGTCTCGGACAAGGCGGGGACCGCCTGGCTGTATTACGGAACGGATCCAGTGCGCAACTCCCTTGGCCAAGACCCTTGTTGCGAAGAAGGCGGGGAGATGGTCACCGTCAACTGCCTGGATAATGTAGTGGACCAAGTATCCGCACACCGCGTAGATGTAATCAAGATCGATGCCGAGGGAGCGGAACAGTTAGTTCTGCGCGGGGCCAGCAGTCTCCTAACCACCATGCGCCCAGTGATCATTTACGAAGTGAATCCGGAGGCGTGCTTCCATCTGGGCCTCCCCGAAGATGGCGCGACGAAACTACTGGAGCGCCTGGGCTACGATTTTTTCGTTCATGGGCGCCCCGGAATCAGCTCCCCAGAGGGGCCGCCGGCCGGTTATTTCAACGTGGTGGCGATCCCGAAACCGATGGTAGCTGGCTCCTGGAAGGATTCAGGGGGTTGAGCTCAGGGAAATATTGATGAGCCACAAAGAATGTTGATAAGCGCGATTTCTTAATCCTGCGGGATTGTAATTGATCTGTGGAAAAGCAGCGACCATATGCTTCCTGTCACGCCTATCAAGCTCGAACCCCTGCCGGATCTCCCTTTGGTGTCGATCCTCATCTCCAATTACAACTATGCGTCCTTTCTAGGGGAGGCGATTGAAAGCGCGCTGGCGCAAACTTATGAAAACTTTGAAATTATTATCTGTGACGATGGTTCATCCGATTCTTCTCGCGAAATATTGGAAGGATATAGGTCGCGGAACTCCAAAATCCAGACCATCTATCAGCCCAACGGTGGTCAATCGCTGGCGCTGAACGCAGCGTTTCTCATGTGCGCCGGAGAAATCATCTGTCTGCTGGATGCCGATGATGTTTTCTTACCCGGCAAGCTGCGCCGGGTAGTCGCTGCCTTTGCCGCAGCTCCTGACTCTGGGATTGCCGTGAATCGAATGTTGGTAGTGGACCAATCGAGGAAATATCTGGCGGAGATGCCTTCCCTGTACAATCTCCCTTGCGGTTGGCAGGGCGCCTCACTCTGTTCCAATAGCCCGCAGATCTTGCCGGGCATGCCTCCCACTTCCGGATTAAGTTTGCGGCGTTCCGCAGCCGAGGCCATCTTCCCCCTTCCTGCAGCGCTCCGAGTGTACTCCGACACATTGATCCAGGTTGTCGCGCCCCTGGTGACGAGCATCGCCGCCTTAGACGAGGCGATGAGTGAATATCGCGTCCACGAAGCCAACGTAGCCGGAGTCAGTACATTCACGGAAAGCCAGCTCCAAAAGATAGTTTTGTACAATAGGGAAATTTGGATCGCTTGGCGACGATATCTTTCATCGGCCCGGGCAGGGCTTCCGTCCGACTTTCTCCTTCCTAAAGAGATGCCGCCGTCCCTGATGGATTACACTTACGCGCGTTATCGCTCCGATGAAAATTTCAGGACCGTCTTCCGGGCCATTCCACCGGCCCGTCTTCAATCCTTGCCTCGGCCCCACCAATGGTATTGGCGAACATCGACAATGCTTCCCGGTTGGCTTTTCCGGAGGTCCTTCGACTTCGTATACGGTCAAACTAGATCGAAAATGATCGCGCGAAGGTTCTTGAACGGGTTTCGCCAATGTGCGCGGCGATTTCCCGGAAATGGATTCGTCCGAGGCTTCGAAGGCTTCTTTCGTCCGAAAAAGGATAGTGCTCATGTTGCCGGACAGAACCGCGCTGCGGAATCTTAAAGCGAAATGGGATTTCCTGGCCGTACAGCAATCCTTTCACCTGGCGCCCGTCCGCACCGTGGTCCGCCTGGCCTCCTGGCGGATGCGCTGTCTATCGCGAACGCCAGCCACTATCCATTTGCGGAGATGGGGAGTGCGGATGTTCCTTCCTCCCGAGTGGCGGGGCGTTGCCAAACTCATCTATGCGTTTCGGGATCATTACGAACCGGAGCTCGCTTATCTGGAAAAACTGCTTTCTCCGGGAAAAGTATTCATCGATGCGGGAGCCAACTTCGGGATTTACACAGCGATGGCCAGCAAGGCGGTGAGCGAGGCGGGCCGCGTCATTTCCTTTGAACCTTCCGCTCGTGCCTACCCCGTGCTTCGACAAAACATCGAAATAAATGGACTCAAAAATGTGCTGGCTTTACCCACCGCTGTTTCCGACAAGGCGGGAAGAGCGCTGCTCTATCATCACTCGGCCGTGGGCTCGGACGCCCTGGCCCGGGATAGCACATTCGATCCGAATTCTTATGCCCAGGAAATTGAAACAGAATCGCTTGACGATGTTTTGCGGCGGACTTCGGTGAAACGGGTCGACGTGATCAAGATGGATGTGCAGGGGGCAGAAGAGCTTGCGTTGCGAGGCGCAAACGAAGTTATCCGTTCGATGCGCCCCGCAGTCATGTTCGAGTTTCATCCTGAGGGAGCGATGAGCCTGGGTCTGGAACCGGACGGGGCCTGGAAATTTTTGAAGGCCCACGGTTATAGCTTCCTCAACGTGGATCAACAGGGGACGGCTACCCGCTTGCTGTCTCCCCCTGAGACGATCGCAAATGTCGTCGCGATTCACAGGTCATAAGCAGGCTGAGGGCAAACTGTTTCGCCTGTGAGCGCCGATGCGCGTACGTCAAGGATTCTTCCACGCGAAAGGATCATGCAACGCATGAGCGCAAGTTCAGAGGCGCGGGGTGACGAAAGTGAAAGTACTGATTATCGGATACGTTTGCGATCCACTGAATGGTGGCGAGAATAGCTTTACTTGGAATTGGGCCTGGCATCTCTCGCGCTTCCATAAGGTTTGGGTTCTGGCGCATCCAGGCTATCGCGCACGCGTTGAGGCGTTGCTTGCCGACCATCCCGGCGCCAGTATCCGATTTCACTGGTTAGACGGCCCCCGTCTGCTCTGGGATCACCGGGGCGGCAACGTGGCCTTGGCCATTCACTATCTTCGGTGGCTGAATGCGGCGTACGCGAAGGCTGCCGAGCTCCACGGGCAAATCGGCTTTGACGTGGTGCATCACGTGAGTTACGGCACGATTAACGCGCCTCCGCCTATCTGGAAGCTCCGCGTTCCTTTCGTGTGGGGCCCGGTGGGAGGTGCCCAGCGGGTGCCCGCTGCTTTCGGCCAATACATGCGTTCTTTTTCGGGCCGTGAAATCCTTCGCGGCATCCGCACCGCCTTTTTGCCTTACTCTATTTCTCTCCAGAAAGCCGCGAAATCAAGCGCGATCACTCTGGCAACAAACCGCGAGACATACGAATTGCTCGCACGGTTAGGGGCCCCCGACGTCAGACTTTTCCTCGACAGCGGAATCTCGTCCGCCGTCCTCTCCAGCCCGCGGAATCCAATAGCGCAAGGTAAACCCTTCACCTTGCTTTGGGCGGGGCGCATGCGACCAAGAAAAGCCTTGGCTCTGGCGCTCGAAGCGCTGGCGCAAACAAACGGATTGAACATACGACTGCTCGTTGCCGGCGACGGCGAAATGCGAGAAGACTGGGAGACCTACGCGAAACGCTTGAACCTTGACGGAAACGCCGAGTTTCTCGGTAAAGTTCCATGGAGGGAAATGCCTCGCGCGTATCAAAGTGCGGACGCTTTCCTGTTCACGAGCCTGCGGGATTCCTTCGGATCGCAAGTCCTCGAAGCGATGGCGCACAGTCTTCCAATCTTGACTTTGGATCACCAGGGAGTTGGAACTTTTGTTCCGCCTGACGCTGGGATCAAGGTTCCTGTTACTACTCCCGCGCAGACGGTGGCCGAGCTTGGAAAGGGCATTCAACGCCTTGCATCGTGCCCGGAGGAGCGGCTGAAAATGGGTGCGGCCGCGCGTGCTTACGCGCGAACTCAAACTTGGGAAAGCCGCGCCGAGCAGATGTCCGGGTTATATGAGGAGGCGCTCAGGCGCCCCGCCTGTCGGCACCAGATATTTGCGTCGACCGTGTCCGGTGGTAATCGCCCGATGCGGATCGCAGGCGACCACGTCAGCTTTCGGGTTCTGGGAGTACGCATAGACGCGATGCTGATCTCGGAAACGGTTGCCCAGATGGAGGCATGGATTCGCGACCGAAGTGAATGCCACTCAATCGCCGCGACCAGCATGCACGGCACCGTCGAGGCGCAGCGCGATGCATCTTTCAGGGGCATTCTGAGCTCAACCGACCTGGTTGTGCCGGATGGCATGCCGCTGGTTTGGCTGGGCCGGCGCAGTGGGCTGTCTCTGCCCCGGCGAATCTATGGCCCTGACTTGATGCTGGAATTCTGCCAGAGAACGGCTGGACGCGGCTACCGTCATTATTTTTATGGCGGTGAACCCGGCGTGCCGGAGCGCCTCGCGGATACGCTCCTGCAGCGTTTCCCGGGAATGAAAGTTTGTGGAGCGTTTTCACCGCCTTTTCGTGCACTTACAACGGACGAAGACCAGGAGATCGTAGCTATGATCTCCCGCGCCTCTCCCGATGTTTTGTGGGTCGGTTTGGGGACGCCGAAGCAGGAACGATGGATGCACGAACATCGTGGCAAATTGAGTGTTCCCGTGATGGTCAGCGTGGGCGCGGCATTTAACGTGGTCTCCGGCCGGCGAAATCAGGCCCCTCAATGGATGCGCGAAAATGGATTGGAATGTATTTTTCGGCTCTTGCAGGAGCCGCGACGGCTCTGGCGGCGTTACCTGATCGATGGGGCGCGATTCGTTGGCTACCTTGGCCTCGAACTTTCAGGTTTGCAATCATTTGATTGCGAAGCCGGTAATCCCGTTGCCGCACAATCATCGGGAAGTCCGGATCTGTATTGGCGACAGCCGTGGAAGGATTCGAGCAAGATCGTCCCCGGAGAAGAAAAAGTGGCACCAGCGCTGCTGCCCTCCATCCTCACGAAGCATCGCATATTGCATCTCGGAAAATAGCTCCTATTCGCCAAGCTTGGATCAGGTCTTTACCTGATTTCGCTTTAGGGCCATACCCGATAGACGGAAACTTCTGCATCCTCTAATCTTACGAAGCCTGAAAATGGCCAGCCGATTTGTGCCGGCATTTCTGGAGCGCCCACGATTAGCTGCATTGCTCCTCGGCCTGGCGCCACGGTGCCTCCGTGATTTTACGATTCGCAATCGATTTTCTGAATAAGAGTGGAAGCGCCGCCCGCACGACTCTTAGAAAATCATTCCCGCGGCAATTGCCGCAATTGCGTCACCGCATATGTATCCGGCTCGTTTTCGCGGCGGCAGTTTGCAGTCTTTTCGCTAACTGCCCCAGAGCCGGAACCCAGTCATCCGGCGATGTGAAACAACAGGAAACCGGCAATACTTCGCGGAAAATGACGCCGCCGGAAACACCCTCCAATGTCGAATCCACGGACGATTGGAACCGGCGCTTGCGGAAGCGATTTGCCTCTAGGGATTCGAGGTCGGGCCTCGACCCGGAGGATTATGTGATCGGTCCGGAAGATGTGCTGGACGTCAGTGTTTTCGAGGCACCGGAGATGAATCGCGACGTGCGCGTTTCAGCGAGCGGCGAAATCTCGTTGCCGTTGCTGGGTGCGATTGGGGCGGCAGGCGATACACCACGCGAGCTGGAGACCGGGCTGGAACGTGTGCTTCGAGAAAAATACATGAAAGACCCACACGTCAGCGTGTTTGTGCGTGACATGCAAAGCCACCCTGTTTCCGTGATAGGCGCGGTGCGAAAACCCGGTATTTTCCAGATTCGCGGGAACAAGAGTTTGCTGGAAATTCTTTCGCTGGCGGAAGGTCTAGCCGACGATGCCGGTGAGGACGTCATCATTTTGCGGGATGCCGGTTTGCAAAATGCTCCCGGGATCCTTACCGCCGAAGCAAGCAACTTGACCGAACCTTTTCCAATAATCCACACGCAAGAATTTGTCGCGCCTAACGGCGTGGACGACGGTCCCACGAAGTTGGACGCGATTTCCACGGATGTCGTCAAAATCGATTTGAAGGACCTGCTCGACTCGACCGATCCCACGCACAACCCGGCAATTTATCCCGGTGACATCGTTAAGGTTTCCCGAGCGGGAATTGTGTACGTAGTGGGAGCGGTGCAAAGGCCGGGAGGTTTTGCAATGAAAACGAATGAGAAGATCTCTGTGCTTCAGGCGATTGCCTTGAGCGAGGGCCTGACACGCACGGCCGCCAAGGGACGCGCGCGCATCATTAGCACCGACCCCCAGAATGGAACGCGATCGGAGACGCCGATTAATCTTGGAAAGATACTGTCAGGGAAATCTCCCGATCCAATGCTTAGGGCTCGGGACATCGTGTTCATTCCGGACAGCGCGGCAAAAGTGACGCTCACTCGGGGCGTGGAAGCGGCAGTTCAAACCGCAACAGGACTTGCAATTTTCCGCTGGTAGCATGAAAGAAGGCTGCAAAATCGAGCTGCTTCATAACCGGCAGCCGAACGGAACCGGGGCGGAGCCACTGGAAGGCCGGCTCGTCGAAATCGCGGATTCGTACGAGATCCTCGAACCGCGCGAAGCGGTCGACCTCCGCGCTTATACGCGCACCCTGCGGAAGCGTTTCGGGACTGTGCTAATCGTCTCCTTCATTGTTTTCAGCGTGGGTCTTATCGCCACGCTCAAACAGAAGCCCGTGTACCGGGCACAGGCATTGCTGGAAATTCAAAAAGAAAATCCCGACATTCCGACGCTGAAGGAGCTCTACGAACTGGATAGCGTTTCCGATGCCTACTTGAGATCGCAGTACACCATCCTTGGCAGCGACAGCCTGGCGCGAAGAGTAATTGACCAACTCGGATTGGACGGGCTACAGGAATTCAACTCTCCAAATTGGTGGTCCTGGCGAGAAGAAAAGAAGGCGCCCTCGCCTCGTGTGTTTGTCACCGGGGCGAGTCGCGCCACTCCGGATGTGTATCAGCGAGTGCTCGAGCGGTTTCAAGATCGGTTGGCCATTAATCCGATCAACCGCAGCCTGCTGGTGGCCATTCAGTTCGATTCCCACGATCCCAATCTGGCCGCGCGCGTCGTCGATAGCCTGGCTGAGAATTACGTGAACCAAAACCTGGAAGCCCGGTGGGCCGCAACGCAAAAGGCCGCCGACTGGCTCTCGGAACAGTTGACCGGCGTCAAGGTGAAATTGGAGAAATCGGAAGTACGGCTGCAGGATTACGCGAGGCGCAACAACCTCGTTTTTCTCGAGAGCGATAAGGGACCCAGCCAGAATGTTGAGAACAACCAGGTGCAACAATTGCAGGAGGAGCTGACCAAAGCTGAAGCGCAGAGGTTCGAAAAGGAAGCGCTCTACCGGGCTGTTCAGGCCGACGAGACTGGATCCATTCCAGGAATGTCCGAAAACAAGGTGATTCAAGACCTGACGGAGCGTTTGGCGGAACTCAAGCGAGAGTATGCCCGGTTATCCACTTCGTTTAACAATGACTATCCGCGGGTAAAGGAAATCCAGAGCCAGGCGGACGAAATAGAGGCCGGGATTCAGGAACAGCGTAAAAAAGCCGCCGATCAGATCGCCAGCGAATATCTCGCCGCGGTCCGCAGGGAGGACCTGGTCCGGCAGGCGCTTGGCCGGGAGCAAAACACCATGGACCAGGTGGCGGTCCGGGCGGTGCAATACAACATTCTCAAGCGCGAAGTAGACACCAATAAGCAGATGTATGAAGGGCTCCTCCAGCGCCTAAAGGAAGCTGGCGTTTCGGCCAGCCTGAAGGCCAGCAATATCCGGATCGTGGATTCCGCTGAACCACCGGCGAAGCCGGTGAAGCCAAGAATTCCGCTGAATCTCGGAGTAGCCGCAATCTTCGGATTGGGGCTGGGCATTTGCGCCGCTTTCTTTCAGGAGAGAATGGATGACACTCTAAAAGGCAGCCGCGAAGTCGAGGGGTTGCTTGGCCTTTCCACTGTGGGTCTGATCCCCGCTGTCTCACAAAGTAACGGCAATCACACCGGGTTGCACAAGTTGTTGGAAAACAGCAAAGCTCCCGCGCTCAAGGAAAATGGAAACGACGGAAGGCAGGGTGCGAATTGGCATCGAATTGATGCCGAAGGGCCGCAGCCTGCGGCGCTGGTCGAAGCGTTTCGCAGCCTGCGAACGTCGATCCTGCATTCAACCCCCGATCATCCTCCTAGCGCGCTACTCGTCAGCAGCACTCAACCCGGAGAGGGCAAGACCACCGTCGCTTGCAATCTGGCCATTGCTCTTTCACAAGTCTGCCCGCGCGTCTTGCTCGTGGACGCGGATTTGCGATCTCCCTCGTTGCACCGGCTATTCGGACAGCGAGAGAACCAGGGTCTGGTCAGCTGCCTGGCCGGACGCCAGGACTGGCGCAGCGTGGTCCGTCAGTCGGGATCGCCAAACCTCGATCTCCTGTTCTGCGGACCGGTGCCTCCCAATCCGTCGGAACTTCTTTCTTCGCAAAGCATGGGGGCGTTGATCCGATCCGCGCGGGAGCAATACGAGTTCGTGATTCTTGATTCAGCGCCAATGTTGGCGCTGGCGGACAGCCGCATACTCGCGACGCAGGTGAGTGGCGTCCTTCTTGTGGTGAAGAACGCAACGATACCCCGCGAGCAAGTAAAGCAAACGCTGTCCGACATTCGACGCGTGGGCGGAAATGTGATCGGCGTGGCGTTGAACAACGTGGACCTTCAAACCATTGGTTATTACAATTATACAGCCGACGGCCCGCCCGCACACATTCTTGGGGAGAGAGGTGTGCCGGAGTTCGATTCTCAAGATAGTTTATAACAAACAAGTGAGCTACCCTGCCAGTTTTGTGTGAGGCCCAGCGTGCGTCGAATTGTCGAAACGGGCCTCTACATCGCCATATGGACTGCGGTACTGGCATTTGGCGGCGCTTCGCCGCCTTTTTTCTTTCCCACACAATTCATTATTCTTGGGCTTGGAGTCGTGGTCCTTTCGGCAAGCCTTCGAGCACCTGGTGACAGCAATCATTTTCCGATACTTATTCCTTTCTCCCTAATCGCCCTAGTGCTGCTGCAAATCTTCCCCATCCCCGTTCTTCCGGGCCTGCGCTCCGCGGCACCGCGCGGTGCGCTTGCGGGGCAACGTGGTAATACGCTCAGCATTGCCCCGTACCAGACAGTTTCCAGCCTCCTTCTGCTGATTACTTATGTTACGACGTTTTATCTAGTGCTGTGGATCTGCGAACGCCGTGAGGCAAAGAAGCGCATTGTCTACGTGCTGCTTGCGCTCGGAGCTTTTGAAGCTTTCTATGGTTTGGTTCAGTATCTGACCGGGTGGCAACAGATTTTCCTATATGTGAAGAAGTATTACGTGCAGGACGCTACCGGAACCTATATCAATCGCAATCATTTTGCGGGATTTTTGGAGATGACGCTCCCGTTTGTGATAACCACCGGATTGCGCCGGGCGGGCAAGCTGCGCGGAGGCGTTCAACGCAGTGAAACGAAGGCGCGAAGCCTACTTTCCTCACCTGAATTGTTGCCCCTGGTTGGATTGCTCTTTTTGGCTATAACCATTTTCGCCGGGCTCGTTTTCTCACGCTCACGCATGGGGATTCTTTCCTCCCTCGTTTCGATTGCCATCGTATTGGTACTAGGCGGAAGCTCTTCGTCGTCGAAACGCACCCGTGCGGTGGTCGCTGCCCTCTTTTTTCTAGGCGTCATGGGAATTGTCGTTTGGGTAGGAACCGATCCCGTGATCAACCGTTTTGAGATTCTTGGCCAGGAATACTCCCAAGCGGGCCAGAGTCGCATTTCCATCTGGCGCGACACACTCGGATTGATACGGCAGCATCCCTTGCTCGGTACGGGCTTGGGTACGTTTTCCGTTGCTTATACATCCGTGCAAACCGTATTCCTAACCCAACTGGTCGATCACGCCCACTGCGATTACTTAGAAGTGGCCAGTGAGCTTGGCTTGCCAGGAGCCATGTTGCTGTTTGGCTCGATTTTCTGGATCCTCGCGCGCGCAGTACGGCGCTATCGAAAGTCGGAAGACAATTTTGACTCCGCTGTTTGGCTGGGGTGCATCGGAAGTATCGCCGCCATCCTGCTACACAGTTTGGCCGATTTCAATTTATACATTCCGGCAAATGCGGTGGTCTTAGCGGTTACGCTTGGTTTGGCATGGACGTAAAGTTGATTTGCCTCCTTCAAGGATCGACGGAGGTCCATCTGCCCCGAGCGAGTGCTCCCGAATGGCGCGGTTAGAATACTGGCCGTCAGTTCCCCCTGATCGGATTTCCGAGATAATAAACAAGGCTGCTTACGATGCGGACACCATCTTGCCCGCGAATGGCTCCCGCGGAATTGTAGAAATGGGTGTGCAGATAATCGAAGCCGACGCGAAACCCGAAGGCTTGGGAAACGCGGTATTCCGCGCCGCCGCCGAACGCCCAAGCTGGAGAGTTAACAAAGCCTATCGTCAGTCCGCCCGCTCCGTTCGGGAAGGGCCCTCCAACCCGTGCCCCGCCGATCAGCGCATGGACATAGGTGCTTAGCTGATTGCCGTTCGTTGGATACAGCACGGGGCCAATTAAGTAGTTCAGCAGGGACATGGGTTGTCCAGTGTTGTTAAGGTTCGGGACACGCTGATAGCCGATGTCCAATTTCGCTCCATAGTGCTTACCCGTGTCTATGGAAAAGCTGGCGTTCATTCCGCTCAGAACAGCACGACCTGACGGGGGCAATCCAAGACTGGTAACGGAAAATCCGGCGCTCACATTCCAAGAAGGAGCATAGCCCGTGTAGACGGCGGGCTTAGCCTTGATTGGCCCAACGAATAGAAACGCAGGAGCCGATTGCACCGACACCGGGACTCGCGCCAGCTCGGAACTGGAAAGCGTCGTCATGTTGGCAATGTCCGAGGTGGGTGGCAAATCTTGTCCACCCGAATTGCTTTGCACCGACGGGTCAAGTTGGCCGGACGCAGGACGATCTTGTGCCGCGATCGACAATGGAGCTATCAAGAAGCAAAAGATGATTTTGCATGAGGTTCGCATAATTAGCCCCAGGGTTGGGCGGGAAACCGACGCACACTCTTGCGCCGGCAGTTAAAACAAATTTGGGTTGCCCACGCAATCGGGTAAAACCCTTCCTTTTGGCCCGGAACATCACTCAACTCGCGGGGAAGATGCTGCTAATTTCCCGCCATCTGCCCCAATCCCAAAATTTACATTGCCCCACAAGGTGGCTTTGAAACGTATCTTACCGGTTCTCACAAAGAAAAAGTTCCGGCACCAATGGTCCAAACCGAGCAAGGGGCTGATTACATCCTGAGTCCGGCTCCGATTGACCTCCCACGCCTCTGGGAAGAGGCGGCAACCGAGCTTGATCTCGTACACCTTGTGCAGGTGGTTCGAGAAATCAATGATTTAGCTGAAGAGAAGCGATCGGTGTCTCAGGCCTCGGCTGAGAGTTCGGATCGCAAGTTAAGAAGCAATGCGGCGTCTGGCTAGCGACAAGTTAGCAAACTTCGTTACAGCGTCGGGGAGGGCTGTCCCGGAGTCCAGGGTAAATGCGTCGAGAGGAATGGCTCTGTCGGCATACTCGAGAAAGATTCGCATTCGCCGCAGGGCTTCTCGTCGTTCCATGTCCGTTTTGGCCAGCTGGAAAGATACTTCCAGAAGGTCAATCTGCTCCAACAGGTACTCGAATATGTCCTGTGACCCGACCACGGTCTTGTAAAGTAGCACCGGGCCGAGGGCACTTAAATACAGCAATCGGCTTGATTTTCACAGGACGCACACGGTATAACGTCTGTGTTAACGATCAGCTCGCTACCCCCGGAGCGACCGGTGACCGGAGGACCCTGTGGACGAGAGCTCAAATACTCTCAGCCTCATTTCCACATTCATTGGCTTGATTCGAACCGTTTGGATTGGGAGTGCCTTGATACAGAAGCGGAAGCCAATCGATGTGCTCTCGAGCTAGCTTTCCCGGGTGAGACATTCAGAATTGACAAAGTTTTCGCGAAGTGCCAACTGCGCGCAAAGGCTTCTTCCGCGAATTGAGGCCACTATGCAACGGGAAGAGAAAAGCCGCTTCATCCAGCTATGCGAGCAGGCGTCAGTCGAACGTGATAGCACACGCCTGATCCAACTCGTCCGAGAAATTAATGACATGTTAGAAAAGAAGCGATTGCGGCTTAATGGCTCCCCGGAGAGTTCAGGTGATCCGCCAAACAGCGACGTTGGCCACACTTCGGTAGTCATCTCGAACGATTCGTTCTAGATCGGCGACGAGGGACCGCATCCGCCTAAGAATTTGTCTGGGCTCCGCAGCATCTTCAGTATTGCGTAGGGTATCTGCTAACCGATCAAATTCCTCGACCAGGCTCCTAAATCTGTTTTGTGTCGGGCATGAAACTACTGGCCTGTCATCGGAGGTGCAAAAGTCATCTGCGGCTTCATTCAATGTCATGTCCCAGGCGCGATTCCGTTAGATGGACAAGCGCGTCCACAAAGGAAATGAGGCTCTTCATTCGACGAAGGATCTCCATTCGCTGTTCGTCGCTCGTCGCAATCTGGAGCGCAACGGACAAAGACTCGAATTGCCATGACAAACTTTCGAAAGTGTCCTCAGTGTGAGCCACGGGACATGGAAACTATCACCTATGCTATGCCGATGTGGATACGCCGTTTAGTGTAGGTGCAGCATCAACTTTTACCTACCATCCTCTAACAACTTCGTACAGATTATCCGCTCGTCGGTTATCGAAGGTGAATGTCTCCGCGGAGTGGTCCAAGCAGCAATCGATTCCAGCAGGACAACCATTACTTCACTCATGCAACTTGGCACTCCGATCTTCTGAAGTGCATAGAGGTAGATCTTCCAGCGTCGGGAACCCTTGGTGAAAAGAGCACAGCGACCATCGCCCCAGATGTTGCTGCGACTACGAGGACCTCCCTCG
>Ga0207037_10192_pt1 | contig 20217 bp, 21 predicted proteins | sample Alteio_BWMinCont_75_FD_153268 | JGI IMG/M metagenome (GOLD analysis project Ga0207037, IMG submission 153268) | Enriched cells from forest soil in Barre Woods Harvard Forest LTER site, Petersham, Massachusetts, United States -... | ecosystem: Environmental > Terrestrial > Soil > Temperate forest >... | reverse complement strand
TAAGCCTTGACCTCGGCCACCTCGGGCAACGCGCGGAGCGTGGCCTCCCACCCCGCCGGCGCGGCGGCGAAACTCACCTCGATCACGTTCTTGCCCGGCGTGGAGGCCTTGAGCCGCAGCGGCGAATCCAGCACCACCAGCTTGCCGTGGTCCACGATCGCGATCCGGTCGCAGAGTTTGTCGGCTTCATCCATGTAATGCGTGGTGACGACAATCGTGAGATCGCGCTCGCCTTTCAACCGGGCGAGCATCTCCCACACCGAAACGCGGGACACCGGATCGAGGCCGGTCGTGGGCTCGTCGAGGAAAAATATTTTTGGTTCATGGACGAGCCCGCGGGCGATCTCGAGGCGGCGGCGCATCCCGCCGGAAAACATTTTCAAGGGCTTGTCCGCCCAGGCGGTGAGATCGACCGCCTCCAGCAGGTCGCGAATCGCGCGCACGCGTTTCTCCTTGGGGATGCCGTAGAGCTTGGCGTAGATCGACATGTTCTCCTCGGCGCTGAGGTCGAGATCCGAGGTGAGGGCCTGCGGGATCACCCCGATGGACTTGCGCACCTGGTTCGCCGCCGTGGCGATGTCGAAGCCGTTGATCCGCGCGGTGCCGGAGGTCGGCGGGACGAGGGTCGTCAACATGCGCAGGAGCGTGGATTTCCCGGCGCCATTGGGCCCCAACAGGCCGAAGATTTCACCGCGCTCCACAGTGAAGTTCAGCGCGTCCACCGCGCAGAAATCGCCGAAACGCTTGGTGAGGTTCACGACCTCGACGGCGGCCATGGGCGGGGCGCTCATCGCGGCGGGGGCAGGATCACGTAGGCCGTCATCCCCACGGCCAGGCTCCGGTCGCGATTGTCGCACCGCAGGCGCACCTCGAAGGTCTTGATGTCGCGCTTGGTGCGGCTCACGTCGCGCTGGGTGGCGTAGTCGGCATCGACGCCACGAAAGAAAACGGTGCCCTCGCGCTCCGCGCCGCTCGGCAGGCGGATGGTCAGCTTGTCGCCCAAATGGATCCCATCGATGAAGCTCTCCTCGACATCGACCCGCACCCACAACCCGTCGGGATCGATCACGGTCACGATCGCCTGGCCCGGATTGACGACCTCTCCTTGGAGGGCGGCGCGCACATCCACCACGCCGGCGATCGGGGAATGGATCTCGGTGTAGCCCAGCTGAACCTTGGCTTTGTCCTTTTGCGAACCCAGGGCGGCCTGCTGCCGCTGGCTGGCCTCGAGGGCAGCCCGGCGCACCGCCACTTGTTGCGCTCCCGCATGGGCGAGATCAAGAGCCGAGCGCGCGGCGAGCACCTGTTTTTGGAACGACTCGACGAGCGCCTTCGCGCTGTCGTTGCCCGTGCGGGCCTGATCGGCCGCCTGCTGGGATTCGGCACCATCCTGCATAAGTTTGGTTTCGTGTGCGGAGAGCAATTGCGCGTATTCGGCCGCCGCTGCGGCTTGCGCGGCCTGGGCCTCGACGGCCGCGAGATTGGCCTCGGCCTGGCTAATCTGCCCGGCCGTCAACGCCTCCTGGTATTTCAAATCGGCCTCGGCCTGGGTCACCTGGGCGGCCGCGCCCTGTTCGGAATTCGCGTAGAACGCCACATCGGCGTTCGCCTCTTGGGGAGCGATCAAACCGAGCAGATCTCCCGTCTTGACGGCGTCGCCCGGTCCCACCGAAAGCTGCTGCAGGCGCCCTTGGATTTCGGAACTCACGATCGTTTCGTCGGTCGTCACGATGCCCGTCAACACGATCGGACCCGTGCGCCGCTCCACCAGGAAATAAATGGCGGCGGCCACCAGCACAACCAGCACGGGCAGAATGAGTCGTTTGCGTTTCATGTCGTTAGTCAGCAGGGATTGAAGGGGCGACCATCGGAGAGGTCAAAGGGCAAGTGGGAATGAAGCAGGAATTTACGATTTTCGATTTGCGATTTACGATTGTCGGAGGTCGGAGCGCGGATCGGAAGGCAAAGCTAGACGAGAGACAAGATGCGGGGAGGGCGCGGCAAAATTACCGCGCGGCGCGAAAGCACCGCAGGTCGCGGGAGACGTGGCACCCCCGAAGGGCGCGGCTCACTTTAGCGGCGAAAAATCCGTGGGCGACAGGAAGACCGATTCGGTCGAGGCGACGATCTGGCCGTTGGCCTCGCTGGCGGCTTTCGCGGCCACCCATTCCGGATCGGCGCGGAAGGCGGCCCAGTTGGCGGTGGCGGCCTCGCGGCTGGGATGCGCGAGCAGGTATACCAGTTTCCCGCCCGCGCCGTCCTTGGCGTCGGTCGTCACCCAGTAGCCGACACTCACCATGCCGTGTTTCGCGAAGATCTTGAGGGTGTGGTCGCGGAAGCGCGCGAGCACCTTGTCGAGGTTGCCCGGCGTGGCAATGTAGGTGCGCAACTCATAGACGCGCGCGGATGCGGTCGCCGTGGGGGCGAGACTGGTGGCGCAACCGGCGGCGAGCGCCAGCAACGCGAGGAGGGGGAGGAGGATTTTCATGGGGGAATTTACGATTTACGAATGACGATATGCGATTGTCGGAAAGATTGGCGATGCCTCGTTGGCCGGGAAACGGGTGGCGTTCACGTCCTCCCGCCGAGTTGGTCCCAGAGCGGCTTAAGATCGGTGTCGCCCAGGGCCAGTTTTTTGAAGTCGGTCCCGCCCAGGCCCTGGGCCCATTCCAAGCGCACTTTGGCCTTCTCGATCTCGCCCAACAGGCATTCGTAGCAGGCCAGGTTGTAATGGAGCAGGCCGCTCGTCTTGCCGTGATGGCGGTCGCCTTCCAGCAGGACGGCGCGCGCTTCCGCGACCCGCTCGAGGCTGCGCAGGGCATAAGCCCAACCAATCCAGGCCCGTTCTTGCGCCGGGTCGGCCCGAGCCACTGCCTGGGCCACGGCCACGAGCGAAGGCCAATTCTCGGCGGCCATGTAAAGCTCGACCCGGGCCAGCAGGACCGGCCCCGACAACCGAGCATCGCCCTCGACCGCCTCCAGTTCGGCCTCCGCCTCGCCGAGCATGCCGAGTTCGAGGTAGCCCATGGCGTGGGATACCCGGTGGACGGTGGAGATTTTGCCAACTGACATGGTTGGTCCGAAAGATTCACGCCCCGGCAAAACTGGCAAGGCGCGAGTGCGCCAGGGCCTTGGCTTTGGTTCTTCTGGGATCGGGACTATTCCAGTTCGTTCTTATGTCATCTTTCGGTCCACCACCCCGATCTGGCCGGGGTTGCGGCCCATGATTCGTCTCCGATCTTCGCGTTCATTCGTGCGGTGCCCTCCAAAGCGTTCGAGCGACAGTGGGTCCATTCGGGGTTCAACTCCGTCCGCCATGGATTGGCTCGTTTTTGCGCCTCTTGTGACTTTTTGCGGCCATTCCGCTTTGGCTGCGGCTCTGCCGTTTTATGATTTTTTGCGGCTAACAAACCGAAAATCGCCCCAAATCGCGATTCCGCGCAAAGGGAGTGTCCTCATTTGAAAAGATGTCCCCCGTCGGCTAGTCTTTCCGTTTGCCGCCGGGCCAAAAAAGTAAAACCAGCCCTACGAGACCGACCAAGACCAGAGGTAGGGTCAAAGGCGGATTTAAAGAGAAAACGACGCCGGATTCGTCATTCGACACCCCCACCCCTATTTCAATCAAGCAGGCCAGCATAGAGATGCCCGCCAATGTTCCGCCGAACTGCCTGCGCGTGGAGGTCTTCATGCCGAGAGCCCCTCACGCTCTTGCGCAGGCATCAACCCTGATTCAACGCCGGAATCCAGGGATTGCCCGGTCAATGGGCGGCGACTCGGATTCAACGCGCAATGCGCCGCCGCTCGGGTCGAGCACGATCAGCATCGGCCACATGCACATGCCGTGCGGGCACAGTCCGCGAGCCCGATCTGCGCCTTTTTTCGGAGGATAGGCCGCAAGGCTTTTCTCAGCATCCTCCCGCGAGATGGGTTTCTTGCACTTGCCGCATTGGCCGATGTTCATGGGTTTGGTTGTTCGGGAGGAGCGATCCTCTCCATGGATTCGCCGTTGTCGGCGACCGAGCCCTAAAGGGCTGCGGCGGCAATAAGCCGGTCCCCCGAATGAGGGGGCGACCACCGCGATTCGTGGCGCTCGTTAGACCTATCCGCCGCTGCCTTCGCAAAATAGGTCCATAGAAGTTGCGACCACGATTCTAGGTCTGGGAAAGCCTTTTCTACCGCCTCGCGGTCGCACCATTGGGCCTCGATCATTTCGGGTTCGTTCACAGCGAAACGCTCGTTCGCTGCTTCAACCACGAATGCAACACCTAGGTGGACTTTGCCCACCGCATTGGTGTCGTCGTTGATGAACCCAATGACGCTCAATCCCCGGATATTCGGCAGAAATATTTCTTCGTTCAATTCGCGGACCATGGCCGCCAAGATGAGATTTGTCGCCGTCGCTCGGATGTCGATGTCGTTGATGTGGCCGCCGAATCCGAGGGACAGTTTATTGTGAAGACGGTTCTCTCCCTGCCTTTTTGTCCGACGGTAGACCAAGTAACGGTCCCTGTGAGCCACCAGAATGTAAGGAATGATTTGCTTGTGGGAGGGGTCTGCTTCCGCCAAAGGTCTTTCAAGAAACACGGCCACCTCCGTGAGCCGGCTCATTAGGTCGGTGTCGCCCGACTCAAAGAAGCCTTGCTTGAGAAAACCTTCGATGGCGTTGCGAGGGACGGCTAGGACTTTTTCAGTCATAAAAGATGTAGTTGAAAGTTGGTGGCGTTGCGAGGCCCAACCATTGGGCAAAGTCGAGCGGATGGGAAACCAAAGAAGCTCTCAATCGGCTCGCAGCATTTTCCGTGGTTATTCGCCGCGTTGTTCACATGAAAATCCATCCAGTTTGTCGGCGCATCCAAGGCGTTTGTTCACTTTTTCCGCGTCCGGCGGTCGAATCTGCCTTCTTGGATTAGCCTGCTGATTTGCTCCGCAAGAATGCGCTCTGCGGCCTCTGCCGCGTTTTTCCCCCAAAAGCCCGACTTGGCCAACAAGCCCAGATGCTCCACCACTTGATGGGTGGTAGAAATGGTCAATTGCTTGGTCGCCACGAGATTACGATCACGTCCCATAAGAATGCCGTAATTATGGCATTCTTTGGGTCGATGCAACCCCGAAAATGGAGTTCCCCCAATAATGCTTCGCTCGGCATGGGGCGCGAAAGAAGCTTGCCCTGCTCCGCCTTGCGCCAACTGACTTAGGCATGAATCCCGAAAACCTTCGTCAGATCGTCAGGCGATTATCCATCAAGACTTTACGCCTGACAGGGCTAAACTTGCCGCTTCGGTCTACAAGGCCAATTTTCTATTTGCCAATCTCGGGCAAAAAGAAAACAATGCCGCCGTTCAATCAAGTAATGGACCATCAAATAACCAACTTCCAGAACCAATGCGGCGGCTTCTCTTTTCGGCGCAACCGGGAGGAGAGCCTCAGCCTGGACATGGGATAACCCCGAAACCGAAAATGCTAGCCTCCTTCAAAATCCCCCTTGGAACATGTGAAGCCGAGTTGACCTTCACGGGCGAGCAACTTGTGGAAGAGGACTTCGACGCATTGTTGGACTACGTTGCGCTGTTCAAGAGGCAGTATGCCCGTAAGGCCAAGGCGGGTGAGCCATTTCCTAAAGAGGCCTACGTCGCGAAAGATCCCCAGGCGGATTGAAAAAGCCGAATATTTTCTCGCGATCCAACATCAACTTCTTCGGAGCCACTTCCGCGATGCGGACGACGGCGCACTTGGTCTTCCGGTTGCGCGCCCCTAGTCGCTTCTTCGGCTTCGGATCGGGCTCGTTGACCCATTGCGGGCGGCACTCGTAGAGCGAGACCCCAAAGAACGGTTGCCAGCGGCCAGGCACCTTGGGCGTCAAAGGCTGGTTGTTCAGCTTGGGCTTTGGCGGGCGCGACGGATAGGGAATGCCGCCGAGTGCCCGGAATCTGGCCCGCAAAAGCTGGCCTCGTTCAAGTTTTTCCATGGAGCGATTTCGGGCCATTCTCCTCTGAAACGGAAACCTTTTTTCAAATTAGGACACTACCCGCGCAAACCCGTCCTTGACACCCGCCCGGCGGTCGGGCACTCCAGTCAACCTTTAATCCTGTCCAACCATGCAACCCACTTTCCGCCCGCACCGCAAGAAACGCGCCCGCAAGATCGGCTTCCGCGCCCGCAAGGGCACCCGCGGCGGCCGCAAAGTGCTCGCCAACCGCCGCCGCAAGGGCCGCAAACGGTTGACCGTCGTCTGAGGCGGCGCCTCGGCGCCCACCACGTTTTCGATCTCCCGCCATGCGATTTCGCGCCGAGCAACGCCTGCGGCGCCAGTTGGATTTCCAACGCGCGCGCGCGCAGGGCCGCCGCCACGATTGCGGCGCCTTCACCCTCTGGTATGCGCCCCACGCGCCGGACCAGGCCCCGACTCCCACCCGCGTCGGCGTGGTGGCTTCGCGGGTCGCCGTGGGCGACGCCGTGCGCCGCAACCGCGCCAAACGCCGGATGCGCGAGGTTTTTCGCCGGCACCAGACGTTGGCCCCGGCCGGGCACGATTTGCTGCTCGTGGCCCGCCATTCGATCAATCGCATCAGCCTGGCCGAAATCGAACGCCGCTTCGTCGAGGCCTGCCGCAAGCTCGTTCCCTCCCAAAGTGCGTGATCCTTTCCAGCTTCGCGCCCTCGAGCTGACCCGCGGCGAGCCATCGGGCAACGCCGAGCCAGCGACCGTTTTCCCGACCGCATCCTCGGGATGGGAGGTCGCCGCCCGGCTGCCGGCCAAACTGCTGCTCGCGCTGATCCGCCTCTACCAGCTCACGCTCGCACCGATGCTGCCGGTGGTGTTGGGCTCGAATTGCGGTTGCCGGTATTCGCCCTCCTGCTCGCGCTACGCGGCCGGCGCGGTGCGGACGCATGGAGTCTTGGCCGGCATTTGGTTGGCCACGCAGCGACTGCTGCGTTGCACGCCTTTCCATTTCGGCGGTTACGATCCGGTGCCCCCGGCGGCGCGGGCGCGGCCGGTCTGCCAGAGCGTCATCCCCCTCATTTCATGGACAAAAAGAACCTGACCATCGGCGTAGCGCTGCTCCTGGCGGCATTCGCGTGCGTCTTCCTGACCGCGCCGCCACCGCCACCACCGGCATCCGCGACCGCCCCGGCATCGGCGGGCAGCCAGACGGCGGGGGTGCAGCCAGCGACGGCGCCGAACGGCCCCGCGACCGCCACGACGGCCGCTGCCATGGCGAACACCGCCACCGCCGCGCCGATGGCCACCGCGTCCAACTCCGCCCCGGCGGCCCCCCTGCCCACGGCTGGCTCGTTGATCGAGCCGATCGAGCTCGTCCCGGCCGACGCCAAACTCGTCACGATCGAAAACGATTACCTCAAGGTGCGCCTGACGGAATACGGCGGCGCCATCCTCGATGTGGCCTTCAAGAATTACTGGATCGCGCAGGACAAGCCGAATGTCCCCTATGTTTTCAACGAGCGCCATGCCGCGCCGATCCTCGCGTTCACCGAATTCCTGGGGCAGAGCCAGCATCCGCGTTTCACGCTCGTCGGCTCCTCGCCGACCTCCGCGGTTTATACCGCCACGCTCGCCAGCGGCCTGGTGGTCACCCGCACTTACACGCTGCCGGCGCCGGGCGACAAAACGCGCGACCCCTACCTGATCCGCCATGAAACCACGTTCACCAATCCCGCTGGCGCCCCCGCCCTGCCGCCGCTGCTCACGTCGCTGAGCCTGGGCACTTCGGAACGGATCAACGCCAACGACCTCGGCTTCTACCTCACCGTGGCCAACTTCAACGGCGAACAAGCCGCCTTCACCGATCCCGGTGATTTCTCCGGCGGAAAGTTCAAGGCTCTGATCGGAATCGGCAAGCCGTGGGAACTCGATGCCGTGGAAAAGCCCGGCCCGGTCACCTGGGCCTCCGTCAACAGCCAGTTCTTCACCAGCATTTACACGCCGGACCAGCCAGGGACCGGGATCATCAGCCGCCGGGTGCAGATCATCGACCCCAACCTTCCCTCCAGCGGCACGGCGGCGCAGGGGATCGGCATCACCTGCGCGATCCTCGGGGAGATGCCACCGCTGCCGCCCGGCGGCACGATGTCCATGGCCGGCGACCTCTATGTCGGCCCCAAGGAATACATCCGGCTGGCGGCCTTCGCGCACCGCGAGGACCGGGTCATGCAGTTCGACCGCACGCTTTACAGCCGGATTTTCCTGAGCGGCTATGTGGCGCCATTCTTGAACTGGCTGATGAACCAGACGCACCGGCTGATCGGCAACTGGGGCTTCGCGATCGTGCTCATGACGCTGCTGCTCAAGACCATCAGCGTGCCCTTCACCCTCGCCGCCTCGCGCTCCGCCAAACGGATGCAGAAGCTCAACCCGTTGCTGAAAACCATCCGCGAGAAATACAAGGATGACCCGAAACGGTTGAACGAGGCCACGATGGGCCTCTTCAAGGAGCACAAGGTAAACCCCTTCGGCAGTTGCCTGCCGGTGCTCATCACGATCCCGCTTTTCGTCGGCTTCTACACCATGCTGCAAGGCGCGGCCGAGCTGCGTTTCCAGCATTTCCTCTGGGTGCGCGACCTTTCCGCCCCCGACACGGTGGGGCACATTTTCGGCGTCGCGATCAACATCATGCCGCTGCTGATGGGGGCGACCTCGTTCTTCCAGATGCGGATGACCCCATCGCCCTCGGTGGACTCCTCGCAGCAGGCGGTCATGAAGTTCATGCCGGTGCTCTTCACGCTCATCTGCTACAATTTCGCCGCCGCGCTCGCGCTCTATTCGACGATCAACGGCCTCTTCACCATCGGGCAACAACTCATCGTCAACAAATACCTGAGCGACAACGATCCCGCCACCGCGCGCCCAGGGGGCAAGCCGTTGAAGAACGTGACCCCGAAGCGAAGCTGATCGGGCGCCGCCGCCCGACGTAGCGCAGGCTTCCAGCCTGCATCTCATGGCAGCCAAACGCATTTCCGCGATTGCCTTCCAGCGGAATGAAGGTCAGTCCTTGTCGCGCTCTCCCCCTCCGCCCGCCCCCTGACCCCTTCGCGCCGGCCGCGCCGCGCGTCCGGACGCGCCCTCCATCGCCTCGGCGACGGAGGGCCGCCTTCATCATTCATCCTTTTCCGCCGCAACCTTTCCGCCTCCGCCCGTGAAACCCAACCCGCCGGTCGAATCGCTCATCCTGACCATGCGTGCAAAGAAGGTGATTCTCGACGCCGATCTCGCCGCAATTTACGGCGTGCCGAACAAGGCCTTCAATCAGGCGGTCAAGCGCAACATCGACCGTTTCCCCGAGGATTTCATGTTTCAATTGACCGCCCAAGAGTGGGCCAACTTGAAGTCACAAATTGTGACTTCAAGTTTGGAAGGCCCTGAAGGGAAAGAAGCTACGTCAACTTTAAGGTCACAAATCGTGACCTTAAAGGGAGGGCACGGTGGCCGTCGCAAGTTGCCCTATGCCTTCACCGAGCACGGGGCGCTGATGGCGGCCAACGTTCTCAACAGCCCGGAAGCCGTGAAAATGAGCGTTTACGTCATGCGCGCTTTCATTCAACAGCGCGAGATCATGCAGGCGCGGGCCGACGTGCTCAAGCGGCTGGCGCAGATGGATGCCAGGCTCCTCAAGCACGACGACGCCCTCCGCGTCATCTGGCGGGAGCTTCAACCGCTCCTGAGCCCGCCGCCAGCCCCGCCGAAGCCGCAGATCGGCTTCAACCCAAAATAGGATGCCCCGGTCCCAATCAGCCCTTCATCTTTCAACCTTCAACCTTTCCAAAAATGGCCGGCCATAACAAATGGTCCAAAGTCAAACGCGCCAAAGCCGTGACCGATGCCCGCAAGGGCAAGGTTTTCAGCCGGCTCGCCCGCGAAATCACGCTGGCCGCCAAATCGGGCGGCGGCGAACCTGAAGCCAACGCCCGGCTCCGCACGCTTGTCCTCAAGGCGCGCGAAGCCAACATGCCGGCCGAAAACGTGACCCGCGCGATCAAGAAAGGCACCGGCGAGCTGCCGGGCGTGACTTACGAGGACGTCACCTACGAAGCCTATGGCCCCGGCGGGGTCGCCTTCGTGGTTGTGGTGACGACCGACAACAAGCAGCGGGCGGCGCAGGAGGTGCGGTCCATCTTTTCCCGCCACGGCGGCAACCTGGCCGGAGCCGGGTCGGTCCTCTTCCAATTCCTGCACGCCGGGCAATTCCTGATCGCGCAGGAAAACGCGACCGAAGACGGCCTGATGGAACTCGCGCTGGAGGCCGGGGCCGATGACGTGATCGCCAGCGAGCACGGCTACGAAGTGCGCTGCGACATCCACGCCTTCGACAAAGTGGCGCACGCGTTGGAGGCGAAAGGGATCAAGCCCGAAAGCTCCGAAATCGCGCATATCCCCGTGACCACGGTCCCGATCGCCGACCCGGCCACGGCGCAGACCCTGCAAAAACTCCACGACGCCCTGGACGAAATCGACGACGTGCAGGCGGTGTTTTCCAACGAAGATTCGGCCTGATCGGGCGGAATTTACGATCTTCGATTTTCGATTTACGATTGCCAGAACGAGCGCGCTGGCACGAAAAGGTTTCGTTGGCCGAAACTCCGGCGGCTGCGGTCGCCCGTAGAGTTCACCCATGAGCGCCCAAGCAGGCGACGCTCGATTCCGCATGCAACCGCCCCTTCGGCCAGCCGAAACGCGGACCCCGTCAAGAGAACGTTTTCCGGCCCTCCGCTGCGCCGGCCGCGCGGCGCGGCCGGATGCATCCGAGTTTACCCCGGACAGCCATTCGGGGTAGGCCAGGCGAAGGAGGACGGCCCCCTTCCGACTCCGTCCTTCACCATTCATCCTTCATCATTCAACCTTTCCGCCGCCGCGGCGGCGGCACCCCCTATGCTCCCCAAAGCCGTTTTCATGTTTAATTAGCCGAAGAAAAATATTTTTCGACATAAACGGCACTTTGGGGAGCAAGCAACCATTGGGGGAGGTCGGGTTTCTCCTCCTTCGTCCGGAGACGCCAGGTGCCTTCGACGGACTCCGCTCCTTCATCCTTCACAATTCATCCGTCTCCCATGAAAGCCCTCGATCTCGACCTCCTGCTCCTCCTGCGCGCCGCGAAACAATACGGCCTGTCCACCGAAAACCTCCTGCCGCTCCTGCGCGCGGGCCAGCACCGCCAGTTGACCGCCCCCGCGCTGGACCGGGCGCTGCGGGCGCTGGCCGACCTCGCCACGATCGTCCCGATGCCGGGTGCCCTCGGCGGAATCCGCTGGCGATTGACCGCGCTGGGCCGGAGCTACCTCGAGGAGGCCGGAACATGACCGCCCGCCTCCGAGGCCGGCCCAAACCGCGGGGCAACGCCAAAATCAAGACCCTCCCCGACGAGGTGCAAGCGGAGATCTACCAGCACCTGAAGGGGCACACCTATGCGCAGACCAGCCAATGGCTGCTGGGCAATCGCGGCCTCACCGTCGCCCACAACACCTTGAGCCGCTTCTGGCACTGGTATCCGATCTCGACCTGGGTCCGGGAAGGCGCGGAGGGTGCGGACGCCTTGGACGAGTCCGCGCGGAAAAACATCAGGGAGAGCAAGCGGGCCAGGGAGGCGCGGCGCGAGCGGGCGCAACTGGCCTTCGAGAACCACCTCCTCACCGGCCATGATCTGCAGGCCTATCTGGAACTGCGCAAATTCGAATTGGGAAGCCAGCTCGCTCAAGCCAAACTGGCGCTGGAAAGCCGCCGCACGGCGTTGAAAGAAAAAGCGGCGGCGGCCAGGGAACGGGCGCAAGCGCCCGACCCGCCAGCGAACCTCACACCCCAGGAAAAGGAAGCCCGGATCAAGGCGGTCTTCGGAATCGAATGACTTGAACCGAAAAACGGCAAACGAACCGGAATGGCCGCAAAAAGGCACAGAAGTCGCAAAGAATGAACAAAGACCAAACCAAGGCAGGGGCTGGGAGGCGGGGGGTAGGAAGCAGTAGGCAGAAGACAAAAGACAGAGGGCGAAGGGCATTGCGGAAGGAGGCAGGAGCCAGGGGCCAGCCCCGACTGGATCGGAGAGCTGCCAAGAAGCCGGCCGGCCGGGCGCGGCCACCTCCCAAACCCCACCCCGAAACCTTCCGCCCGCAGTCGCTGCTCCTGCCCTACCAACTGGAGTCGCGGCGCGATCCGGCGCGTTTCATCTTCGATCTCTGGTCGCGGCAGACCGGGAAAGACTTCACCGCGAGCGAGGCGATCGTGACCGATTGCCACCGCACCCCCAAGAACACCTGGTTGATCGCCGCGCCGTCGGAACGCCAATCGTTGGAAACGCTCGCCAAGTGCCGGGAATGGAGCGAAGCCTACGGCCACGCGATCGCCGACGTGACCGAAACGCGGGAGGGGGGCGCGCAGTCGATCCTCAAGGCGGGCACGATCGCGTATCCCAACGGCAGCCGCATCATCGCCGTGCCGGGCCGCCCCGAGACCGTGCGCGGATTCTCGGCCAACGTCCTCTTGACGGAATTCGCCTATTTCGAGCAGGTCAACGAGACTTGGAAGGCGCTGCTCCCCTCGATCAGCAACTCCCTGCGCGGCGGGGTGAAAAAAGTGCGCGTGATCACGACGCCCAACGGCAAAGGCAACAAAGTCTGGGATCTGTGGGAGAAAAACTTCGTCGCGCCCGATCCCGCCCGCCGGCAGCGCTGGTCCTGCCGCAAGGTCACGATCCACGACGCCGTGCGCGACGGCCTCGCGCGCCAGAGCGGGCAGTCCGCCGAGGAGTTCATCGCCGAGCTCAGGGAGGCGATGGACGACCCCGAAGGCTGGGCGCAGGAGTTTGAATGCGACTTCATCGACGGCAGCAACGTGCTGCTGCCCTACGACGTCATCGCGCAGGCCGAAAGCGCCGACTCGCACGAGTTCTGCGATCCGGCGTTTTGGGAAACGACCGGCGGCAACCCCGTCACGCTCGGCATCGATTTCGGCCGGAGCCACGACCCCACGGTCTGCTGGGCGTTGGAACGCGTCGGCGACGTGGAGCACACCCGGGAGGTGCTGGTGGAGCGCGGGATGAGCACGCCCGATCAGGTGCGGATGCTGGAAAAACGCTGCGCCCGGGCAACCCGGGTGGCCGTGGATTACACGGGGCCCGGGATCGGGCTCGGCGACTACCTCGTGCAGAAGTTCCAGCAATGGAAACCGCCGGAGCACAAGTTCGGGAAGATCGAGCTCTGCACGTTCACGACCGATTTCAAGCGGAAGATTTTTCCCCGCCTGCGGACGGCCTTCGAGGCGCCGACGAAAGTGCGTATCCCGATCTCGACGGCGGTGCGGGAAGACCTGCACGCGATGCAACAGATCGTGCGCCACGGCGATTACACCTACGCCGCGCCCCGCACGGCCGAAGGCCACAGCGACCGCTGCACGGCGCTGGCGCTGGCCCGGCACGCCTCCGGCGGTGAGCAAACGGGGAGATGGTTCGCGGTTTGCATCTGAACCACAAAACAAATTGCCGCTCCTAGGCCGATAGATCGCGTCCGGGAGACCCCTGAATACCTGTCACTTCGCTCGGTAGCGTGGTTCGGATCGACTGCCTTGGACTGCCTCCTCTGAATCTGCGCAAATCTGGATCGCATCTGCGGTTCAAACTCCGACTCCGTAGCCTGGGTCTTGGCGATGCTTCCGGGCTCCGAACCCCTCCTCTCTCCGATTCATTTTTTCGCGTCATCTGCGCCTTGGAGTTTACCCCGGGCAGCAGTCGGGGCGGCCAATCCGAATTGGTTGCGGCTCTGCCGCGTTATGCATTTTCGCGCCCAATCCGTCTTGGAAGTGCGCCCAGCGGCGGACCGATTCGGATTGACCTCCGGCGGCTGCCTTCCGATGACTTCCGCCCTCCGCCCATCATCAACTTTACCCCGGACAGCAGTCGGGGTTCATCCCTCAACCTTTCCGCCTCCTCCGCCCCTCCGCCTTCCCAATCTGCGGGAATCTGCTCCCATTGCCTTTGAATAATCAGTGCTCTAACTCTTCCAAAATCTGCGTCCGTCGGTCCCCTCTGCGAAAATCTGCGGCGCGCCCCCTGACCCGTGGACGCGGTAAAACTCCGAGGTCTTCGGACCGCCGCCCCTCATAAACTTTACCCCGGACAGCAGTCGGGGTTCATCATTCCTACTTCATCCTTCATCCTTTCCGCCAGCCTCCGTCCTTCATAATTCATCCTTCATCATTCATCCTTTCCCCCTGCAACCGTCATCCTTCAACCTTTCATCCGCCCCCGCCCGCCCGCCCGCCTCCGCGGGCGAGGTTGGGTTGGTTGAGCCTCGCGATTATGTCAGCGCGGAGCCATTCACGTTCGAGAGCGGGCAGACGCTCCCCGGCTACACCTTGCGCTACGAGACCTACGGGCGGCTCAACGCCGCCGGCGACAACGCCGTCCTGATCTTCCACGCCCTGAGCGGCGACCACCATTGCGCAGGCATCCACCACGCCAACGACCGGAAACCGGGCTGGTGGAACAACCTGATCGGCCCCGGCAAGGCGGTCGATACCGACCGGTTTTTCGTCCTTTGCGCCAACGTGCCCGGCGGCTGCCAGGGTTCCACGGGGCCTTCGTCGATCGATCCTGCCAGCGGCCAGCCCTACGGCATCGCGTTCCCTTTCGCGACCATCCGCGACATGGTGCGGGCGCAGAAGCGCTGGCTCGATTCGCTGGGGATCAAGCGGCTCTTCGCGGCACTGGGTGGCTCGATGGGCGGGATGCTCGCGCTGCAACTGGGCATCGAGTATCCGGGCTACTGCGCCCGCCTGCTGCCGATGGCCACGACCGCGCGGGAAAGCGCCCAGGCGATCGCCTTCAACGAGGTCGGCCGCCAGGCGATCATGCAGGACCCGGCCTGGAACCGCGGCAACTACCCGAAGGATGGCGGCCCGCGCGTGGGCCTCGCGATCGCGCGCATGATGGCCCACATCACCTACGTGAGCGACGCCTCGATGGACCGGAAATTCGGCCGGAAGAAGAAAGACGGCGCCGCCCCCGACGCCTACACCTTCGACGTGCAATTCGAGGTGGAGAGCTACCTGCGCCACCAGGGCGAGAGTTTCATCAACCGCTTCGACGCCAACTCCTACCTCTACATCACCCGCGCGATCGACCATTTCGACCTGACGGCCGCCTACGGCTCGCTGGAGAAGGCCTTTGAGCGGCTGGAATCGGAGACGCTCGTGCTCGGCTTCACCAGCGACTGGCTCTTTCCGCCCGAGCAGAACCGCGCCATCGCCCAGGCGCTCCTCCGCGTCGGCAAGCGCGCCAGCTATGCCGAACTCGCGACCGACCTCGGCCACGATTCCTTCCTGATCGAATCGCCGCAACTTTACGATCTCGTCCGCGGCTTCCTCGATTGAGGCCGCAAATTCGAACAACGGAGTTTTGGCCGCGAAGAGGCGCAGATGACGCAAAAATCAGAGGGGTCCAACCCCGGAATTTGAACCCAGAACGGATTCGCGTCCATTAGCGGTTCAACCTGTTTGAGGTTTGATCTCTCTTTTTTGCGTCATTTGCGCTTTTTTGCGGCCAATTCGTTTTGGTTGCGGCTCGGCCGCGTTACTCCTCTTCGCGGCCAATCATTCCGTGATCGGATTCACGCCCATTCGTGTCCATTCGTGGTTCAATTCCGACTGCCTTGGATTTGCTCGTTTTTGCGCCTCTTGTGCCTCTTTGCGGCCAATTCGTTTTGGTTGCGGCTCGGCCGCGTTACTCCTCTTCCCGGCCAATCATTCCGTGATCGGATTCACGTCCATTCCTGTCCATTCGTGGTTCAACTCCGTCTGCCTTGGATTTGCTCGTTTTTGCGCCTCTTGTGCCTCTTTGCGGCCAATTCGTTTTGGTTGCGGCTCGGCCGCGTTACTCCTCTTCGCGGCCAATCATTCCGTGATCGGATTCACGTCCATTCGCGTCCATTCGTGGTTCAACTCCGTCTGCCTTGGATTTGCTCGCTTTTGCGCCTCTTGTGCCTCTTTGCGGCCATTCAGTTCGGTGGCGGCTCTTTGCGGCCAAAATTATCCCGCAAACGGGTGTTGCCCCCGTCGGCTCCCGGGCTCTATCCTCCGCCCTCTTTTTCTTCCCAACCCCCCACCCTCCTCCATGACTTCCCTTCGTCTCCCCACGTTCCGCGCCGCGGTCGCGCTGGCCGCTTTCGCCGGCTGTTTCGGCACCGCCTTCGCCTCCAAGGACCATCCCGTGATCGGACTCTCCCTCGACACCCTCAAGGAGGAGCGCTGGCAGCATGATCGGGACATCTTCGTGGAGGCGGCGAAAAAACTGGGGGCCGATGTGGTTTACCTCTCGGCCAACAGCGACGACACCGTCCAGGTGCGCGATGTCGAGTCGCTGATCAGCAAGGGCGTCGATGTGCTCGTGATCGCGCCCCACAACGGCGACGCGATGGGCCGGGCCGTGAAAGACGCCAACGACGCCAAGATCCCGGTCATCGCCTACGACCGCCTGATCAAGAACGCCAACATCGACTACTACCTCTCGTTCGACAACGTCAAGGTGGGCGAAGCGCAGGCCCAATACGTCGCCGACCACCTGCCCGCCGGCCACAAGGCGCGGGTCGTGCGCATCTACGGCGCCCAAACCGACAACAACGCCGTGCTGTTCAAACAGGGCCAGGACAACGTCCTCGGGCCGTTGATCAAAGCCGGCAAGATCGAGGTCATCCATGAGGACTGGGCGACGGACTGGAGGCCCGATGCCGCGAAGAAGATCATGAACGCGGCCATCACCAAAGCCGGCAGCAACATCGACATCGTGCTCGCTTCCAACGATGGCACCGCGGGCGGCGCGATCCAGGCGCTGATCGAGGAAAAACTCGACGGCAAGGTGCTCGTCACCGGCCAGGACGCCGAGCTGGCCGCGTGCCAGCGCATCCTGCGCGGAACCCAGGCGATGACCGTTTACAAGCCGCTCAAGACCCTCGCCTCCCATGCCGCCGAGATCGCGGTCGCGATCGCCCAAGGCCATCCGCCCGTCATCACCGACACGATCGACAACGGCCAGAAAAAGGTGCCGGCGATCTTCGAAAAAGTGGTTTCCGTGGACAAGGACAACATGATGTCCACCGTCGTCGCCGCGGGCTTCCACACGGCGGACGAGCTGAAGTGACCCGCTCCGGTCTTAGGTGAAGCTCCTCGTCGGCCCGGAGGTTCGAGTCCGACTCCGATTCAGCCCTTCATAATTCATCCTTCATAATTCGACCTTTCCGCCCTCGGCCCTTCATCATTCATCCTTCAACCTTCAACCTTTCCTCGGCCCCGCTCCTCGAAGCCCGCGACCTCACCAAGCGGTTTCCCGGCGTCGTCGCGCTGAAGAACGTCAATTTCAGCCTGCAGGCGGGCGAAGTCCATGCGCTGTGCGGGGAGAACGGGGCGGGCAAATCCACCCTGATCAAACTGCTCGGGGGCATTTATCCGCACGGTTCCTATGAAGGCGAATTGCGGGTCGATGGGCAGGTGGCCGCGTTTCACGGCATCCGCGATGCCGAGACCGCCGGGATCGCGGTCATCACCCAGGAATTCGCGCTGGTCGACGAATTGAGCGTGGCCGAAAACATCTTCCTCGGGCGCGCCCCGCGGCGCGGCCTGTGCGTGGATTGGCTGGCGATGCACCAGCGCGCCGCCGCGCTGCTCCAGGACTTCGGCCTCGCCATCCCGCCCGAGACCCCCGTGCGCGCGCTCGGCATCGGCCAGAAGCAGCTGATCGAGATCGTGCGCGCGATGGACAAGAAATCCCGCATCCTCGTCCTCGACGAGCCCACGGCCGCCCTCACGGAACAGGAGGTCGAGGTGCTGCTGACCCACCTGCGCCGCCTGCGCGCGCAAGGCACGACCTGCATTTACATCTCGCACAAGCTCGACGAGGTTTTCGCGATCGCCGACCGCATCACGATCTTGCGCGACGGTTCCACCATCGCGACCCTGGCGGCAAAAGAGGCGACCATCCCCCTGGTCATCAAGCACATGGTGGGGCGCGAAATCACCGATCTTTTCCCCCGCAAGGCGGGCCGCACCGAGGCCGGGCCGGCGGGCGCCGCCCTGACCGTGCGCCAGCTCGACGTGGCGCGGGCCAAAGGCCAGCCGCCCTTCCTGCGCGGCATCTCGTTCGAATTGCGCGCCGGCGAGGTGCTCGGCTTCGGCGGCCTGATGGGGGCCGGTCGCACGGAATTGCTGATGCACCTTTTCGGCGCGTGGGGCCACCGGATCGGCGGCGAGGTGCTCCTGGGCGGCCAGCCCCATGCGCACCCGACGCCCGGCGCCTCGATTCGCCGCGGGCTCGTGCTGGCCAGCGAGGATCGTCGCCGCTACGGCCTGGTGATCGCCCAGACCATTGGCTTCAACCTCTCCCTTTCCAGCCTGAAGGAGTTCACCCGCTTCGGCTGGAAGATCGATGCGGCGGCCGAACACGTGCGCAACCAGCATTTTTTCACCTCCCTCCGCGTGAAGGCCCCCAGCCAGCACACCCGCGCCGGGGCGCTCTCCGGCGGCAACCAGCAGAAAGTCGTGCTCGGCAAGGCGCTGATGACCGGGCCCAGCGTGGTGATGCTCGACGAACCCACCCGCGGCATCGACGTGGGCGCGAAACTGGAGGTTTACGAGCTGATCAACCGGCTCACGGCCGAAGGCGAGGCCGTGATCCTCGTCTCCAGCGAGCTGCCCGAGCTGATGGGGATGAGCGATCGCATCATCATGCTGCACGAAGGGGCGATGGGCGGCGAGTTCGACCGCGCCGCATTCAGCCAGGAAAAACTGCTCGCCGCCGCGATGGGCCAGGCCCACGCCGCCTGATCCCTTGCCCATGAAAGCCCGCGCCCTCCTCAAGAATTTCGCCATGCCGCTCGCGCTGCTGGCGATCTTTGTCTTCTTCACGCTCTGGCTTGACCGGGACGCGCTGCTCCGCCGGCCGGGCGCCTCGTTCGTGTTTTTGAGTCCGCGCAACCTCAGCCATTTGCTGGTGGAGTTTTCCAACACTGCCGTGCTGGCACTCGGCATGTTCATGATCATCCTCACGGGCAACATCGACCTCTCGGTCGGCAGCGGGGCGGGCATGATCGGCGGCATCGGCGCGGTTTTGGTCAGCCAGCAAGGGTGGTCGGCGCCGGCCGCGATGCTCGCCGGCCTGGGCGTGGCGCTGGTGCTTTGGTTCCTCATGGGCGCGCTGATCGTGAAGCAACGCATCCCCTCGTTCATCATCACGCTCGGCGGCATGCAGATTTTCAAGGGGGTTTTCTGGCGGGTGATCAACAACTCCACCATCGACATCCGGTCCGGCGGCCGGGACAACCTGTTTTCGGATATCGCGACCTACTCGCTGCCGGCGGGCCGGGGCGAATTCCTGTGCGTGGCGGCCCTGGCAATCTATGCCTGGATTCTCTGGCGGGCGCGGCGCGCGCGCGTGGCCCTTGGTCTGGCCGTCGAGCCGCCGCGCAACCCGGGCCTCAAGTGGGGCGTGGCCGCTCTGGCGGGTTTCGGGTTGGTCGCGGTGTGCAACAATTTCAAGGGCCTGCCGGCCGCGCTCCTGATCCTCGCCGCGACCGCCATTGTGGTGTATTTCCTTACCCAGCACACGCCGTTCGGCCGTTACCTCTACGCCATCGGTGGCAACGAGGAGGCGGCCGTCCTCAGCGGCATCAATGTCGACCGCGTCATCATCGGTGCGTTCGTTTTCATGGGCGCCACGGCCGGGCTCACCGGCTACATGATCACGTCCTACCAGGGCACTTCCAGCACCACGGTGGGCGGATTGATGGAACTCGACGCCATCGCCGCGTGCGTCATCGGCGGCACCGCGCTCAAAGGCGGCCGCGGCACGGTGTGGGGCGTCCTCTTCGGCGCCCTGATCATGACCAGCCTTTTGAACGGCATGACGCTGATCCCCGTGGAAGAATGGGTCAACTACGTGGCCCGCGGCACCGTGCTCGTCCTCGCCGTCTGGCTCGATGTCCGCCTCGGCCGCGACTGAACGACCAGTGGCTTGCTGGGCTCCGAACCCGTTTCCCCCTCCGAAAGGCGGCAATTGCCGTCCGCTCCGATCTTCGCGCCCATTCGCGTCAATGAAAACCTGTCGCTTCGCTCGGTAGCGCGGTTCGGATCGACTCCCTTGGCCCGCCTCCTCTCAATCTGCGCAAATCCGGATCGCATCTGCGGTTCAAACTCCGTCTGTTTTGGCCTGGTTCGTCTTTGCGACTTTTTGCG
>Ga0207037_10181_pt2 | contig 20298 bp, 17 predicted proteins | sample Alteio_BWMinCont_75_FD_153268 | JGI IMG/M metagenome (GOLD analysis project Ga0207037, IMG submission 153268) | Enriched cells from forest soil in Barre Woods Harvard Forest LTER site, Petersham, Massachusetts, United States -... | ecosystem: Environmental > Terrestrial > Soil > Temperate forest >... | reverse complement strand
TTTACTTTGACGGGAGGTGTTTAAACATGACTTTGTGACGGCCGATACCCGGAAGATCAAAGAAAGGCCCATGAATTTTAAAGCCCACTTTTGTATAAAAAGCAAAAGCCTTTTCCCTTGCATAACACCACACAAAAGTCGCGCCGCGCTGTGTAAGTATCTTTTCCATTTCTTCAATTAATTTTCGACCTAAATTTTTCCCTCTAAAATTAGGGTCTGTGGCCATTCCTCTCAGTCGATATTGATCTGATTCTTTAAACTCTGTGTTGGTCTCCAGATATAAAGAGCCGATACAGACCAAGGTCCCGTTTTCTTTAATGCCGAGGTGAAAAGTTGTGGCCGTGTTATCGCCGGGGTAATTGCAGTCTTCAATTTTCTGATGGGGACGCAGCACACGGTAACGGAGTTCATGGGTTTCTTCTGGCTTTATGAAATCGATCTTCATATTTAGGAGAATATTGCAAAAGAGGGCCACACACCATAAATTTCGGTTGTGCAAAAATTACGAAAATTAGGACCCTTCGATGTTATTGAAATTCCAGGAAACCCTGCTGGACCTTACGTCATTGTTTTTCACGGATTCGGAGCCGACGCCTACGATCTTCTTTCCTTAGAGCGAGTCTTAAACGCTCCGTCGGGAACGGGTTGGCTTTTTCCACAAGGCGTTCTTAAGGTTTCAGACGGGGGAATTTCTGGACGGGCTTGGTTTCCGATCAATGTTGAAAAGTTTGATCAGAATATGCGAGACGGCATCTACGCCGATATGTCTGGCTCAACTCCCGAAGGTTTGAAAAAAGCCCGCACTCAAGCTGAAGAAATGATCGGGGCCCTTGGAGTTCCTTATTCGCGTTTAGTCATAATGGGGTTTAGTCAGGGGGCCATGCTGGCCACAGATCTCGCATTGCGAGCCCCAGAGAAAGTTGCGGGTTTAGTTATTTTGTCGGGATCGCTTTTGAACAAAGACTTATGGAAAGAAAAAGCGAAAACAAAAGCCGGGCTTCCATTTTTTCAAAGTCACGGAGATCAGGATGCGCTCTTAAGTCTCGAGCACGCTCAGGATTTAGAGAAGGTTTTAGTTGAAAACGGATTAAAAGGCCAACTCCATAGTTTTCGCGGTGGTCATGAGGTCCCCCAAGAGATAATCCATAAGCTCGGCGTATTCTTAAGAAAAGTACTTACTCCGCAAAACTAAAAGGTACGGACCCTTTCGGGCCAAGACGGTACCTCATTATTACCCACAAGTCTTCGCTCAAAGGTTTTTACCCATCGCCACAGGGACGCGCATCCATGCGCTCTGCTGGTAAGCCCTTTCAGCCGTAGAGGTTATCTATTGAATGATAAACTCTTAAACCGATTTTACTCCGCCCCCTCCGTGGGGCCAGAGCCCTGTGACTCCGGGTCAAAAACCTTTGAGCGAAGATTAGTAATAATAGTATGGCCAAACCCATCTTTGCCTGAGGGGAGAGGCTCGAGCCCCAAGAAGGGGTTATTCATGAGAGCGCCTGGATGCGCGTCCTCCGCCCGAATGGCAAGATGGTTTGGGCCAGACTGAAAAATTAATTTAAGTTGTGGGTAATAGTGAGAAGACTGTACCGGTCGGCTTACTTAGTGTTGAGAATTGCGTCATTGTGGTGTTAGCCTCCCATTATGGACGAAACCCCGAGAATCAAAACATTTCAGAGTTTTTGGCCCTATTATATGAGTCAGCACAAGAAGCGCGGAACAAGGTTTGTGCATTTTATCGGGACCAGTTTTGCCCTTTTCTTTTTGGCCGAATATTTTGCGACTTCTGATTGGCGCCTCTTGCCTATTGGCCTCGCTTCAGTTTATGGTCCAGCTTTTCTTTCCCATTTTATTATAGAAAAGAATCGACCGGCCACTTTTAAATATCCGGTTCTATCAATTGGCGGAGATCTAAAGATGTGGTTTCTAATGCTAACCGGGAAAATAAAGATTTAAGGAAAATATGCCATTGCGAATTTTAATTCTCTTTATTTTAGGGGTCGGAATTCCTGTTCAAGCCCAAGACAATTTTCTTTGGGGTGTGGCCAATGCTGCATTTCAGGTCGAGGGCGCAGTAATTGACGGAGTACCAACGAAGTCAGACTGGTATGAATGGACCCACACTCCTGGGAAAATTACCGATGGAACTAACGCCGACCAAGCCACAGACTTCTGGAATATGTACGAAAAGGATTTTAAACTTGCATCTGAGCTAGGGGTAAATTCATTTCGACTCTCAGTCGCCTGGGAAAGAATTCAACCTAAAGAAAATCAGTGGGACGAGGAAGCGCTTTCTCACTACCAAAAGATTATCGAAAAGATGAGAGAATATGGGCTTGAGCCTATCGTTACCCTCCATCACTTTGTATTACCAAAGTGGGTTGTTGATAAGGGAGGACTTTTATCACCGGATTTTCCTAGAATTTTTGCAATCTATGCACAACATGTTGTGGCGGCTTTGACTAAAAAACCTTATTCCGTGCACTTCTGGATAACTTTTAATGAGCCCGCAGTTTTGGCCATGAAGGGATATGTAAGCGGTGAATGGCCCCCGGGGTTGAAGGGCGATACCCAAAAAGCCTTAAAAGCCCAGTCCCAGATGGCAGAGGCCCACATTCAAGCGCAAAGAGAAATAAAAAAATTGTCCATTCCAGATTTGAAATTGGGAATTGCCCAACACTGGAGAGATTTTCAACCCAAAACAAACTCATTTTTTGATCGGAAAGTTAGAAGTTTTTTGGATCTTGCGTTCAATAGATATTTTATAAATATTTTGATGACTGGAAACCCGTGCAGTAAATTTTTTAGAGTTTTTTGTCCTTCGTCTTCCTTGAGGGTTCACGAGAAAGTTTTAGATTTTATTGGAATTAATTATTACGGAAGAACAATTGTTTCTTTTGTCGGTCTGCCTGGACTTTATAAAACAGAAGAGGGCCCTGGACCAAAGAGTGATATGGGGTGGGAAGTTTACCCAGAGGGAATGTACACGGTCCTTAAGGAAGTTTCTAAATTTGGGCTTCCGATTATGGTTACGGAAAATGGCGTAGCTGATCACGGGATAAAAAAACCCGATGGTCGGGTTTTTGATCCGACCCGAGAAAAATTTCTAAGAGACCATATTGATTATATGTTTAAAGCTCGAGACGAGGGCGTGAATGTCATTGGGTACATGTACTGGTCTCTGACGGACAATTTTGAATGGTCCAGTGGCACTACCCCTCGATTTGGTTTAGTCGAATTTGATTATGGTACCCAAAGTCGAAAACCTAGAGATTCTTTTGACATCTACAAGAGCATTATAAGATCACATTAAGGAGATGGCTTTTTATTTCTTAGTGCATTCTAGCTCGGGGTCAAACCCTTGGTGAAATTCACCGATGGTCATGTTTTTGTTATTTGAACCCAGAACAAAAATTAATTTTTCTAAAACGAAAGCGCCACTGCTGTCGTCGCTCTGATCGTCTTCAACCTTGAGTGAGAAGCTACCTGACTCTTTGATACTACCCTGGAGCTGAGTAGGGTTATCTTCGACGATAGCAGTATAAGTTCTTCGTCCATTATTATAAGTGACCTTGCGCTTTGAAGAGCTGAACATAAACTCAGGAGCCTTTTGACCGTCTTCATTGTGGCAACTCCAAGTGCCATTAAGTTTGTCAAAGGGATTGTCGGTCGAGGCTGATGCTAAAATAGAAAAAGTGAGGGCTAAAATTAGAGAAAGTGATCCCATGACCTAAGCCAAAAGCAGGTTCTATGCCATGGTCAGGTGGGTTTTATTGGAGTTAGGCTTTTGAAAAGGGGGACTCAGGTGACAAATTGTGCGAGTAAATTGTAAAAAATGACGTCAGAGCTCTTTCCCTTTTAAGTGGGAACGAAGATTTGTGAGACATCATCCTCAAGCTTTCTTAGTGTTTCAATTGAAGATCTGTGGTTCGGATGATACTTTTGAAATCAGTTCTCATGATTTCAAAATCCTATAATAATCCTGATTTCAAAAGTCAAAAAAGATAAGATTTTCGAGAGGCAAACAAAGTCTTGATTCTCTACGCAATCGAATTATTCCACTGAGCCGACTGTCCGTACCTAAATTAGTCTTCGAATATTTCGTGAGGGAGAGTGCGTTTGAACGCTCGGAAATAAGTTCGTGGAGAACAACGTAGTAGGGATTTAAGTTCGGACATATAAATACAAGCAAAACGCTCGACTTGGTAGGAGAAGTAACTTTCTTCAGCACCGGCTCTCATAGTTTCGCCCCAGTATTTATTAAAAACTTCTTCGCGAATGGTGATAAGAGCTCCAATTTCTTTATCAATGTCTGTAATTTTCTTTTGATCGTAATGGAGTTCTTGTTCATTCACAGCAACACCTTCGTCTTTATTCTTGGTTAGCATGTCGACGACATGTTCTTCTAAAACTTTTTTCTTAATCATAAATTCTGCAATTTGACGATCGATCTTGCGCATATCTTTTAATTTCTCTACTTCACCGTGGAGCTCTTCTACGACAAGGGCCGTTCTCCAATAAACCGATTTTTTCACACGTAAAATATCGCCATAAATATGATCGCCAATATAGAGGATATCTTCTCCGTCAACGTTTATCCCTTGAGTGAACAGGGTGGAGCAGCCGCCCTCGTAAATTCCGTTACCCAAGAGTCCGTCGTGGGGACTTAAACTTCCATCTTTGGGATTCACTTTCATAAACGGCATTTTTTCGTAGAAAAATTTTGGTTTCTTTGCACCGGTGATGGTGAAATCAAAAAGATCGGTCCAATCTTTATGGTCGGTGAGATGGGGTTTAATAGCATAATCCATTAAGAGTTTGGCGTAGGGAAAGTGGGAATTGGTGAGAATGAAAAGTTTTTTACCATGACGTTTGTAGCGCTCTAAGAGTCTTACGGTTTCCGGGTCACTTATAATATAGTTGCTTAAATTCTCTGCTACTTTAGCTTTGAGAGTTCCGTCGGCGTGGACTCCGTCCACACATTCTTCTATATCGGTGGCTATTTGTTCAAATGAGGGAAAATCTTTTCCGCCTGCCTCTTTAGCATCCACAAGTTGAGCGAAGAGAAGTGCCAGTGAAATTGAAAAAGCCGTATCGATAGCGAGATATTTTGGATCGCTAAGATCGATATAAATACTTTTGTAAAATTTCTTTTGAGTCGCGAAGTCAATCTTTTGGGTTCCGTGATAGCTTAAACGAATTCCAGAATAGCGGTTAAGTTTTAAAAGATTTCCATTTTTTCTATCTATAACAAGACCACGAATAACCCGATCATACTCGAATTTGAGAGCAAGAATTTCTTTGGGATATTTTCTTTCCTTAACCAATTTAGCCAAGACCATCCGGTGGACGAGAGCTTCAAAATTTTGGCTATTGTAACGGATCAAGGTGTGATCCATATCAAAACCAATGTACTGAGTTTTCTTGAGATTCAGAGTGCGATTCACAAAGACGTCTTGGGTCATATAAGATAAAGTATGCCATAAAAAATCCGTTGTGTCGCGAAAAAGCCCACTTGACACCCTTTCGTTAAGTTTTGTGTAATATCAGTACGAATGACGAGGAGGAATATCCATGATGGCATTTAAAATTGTATTCTTAATTGCGGCACTCGGAGTTTTCTCGGGATGCACAACTGTTCCCGCCGATGAATCAAACGGAATCCCTCCAACAAACTCCACACTTTCTAAAAATAAAAAAATAGCGGGAGCTGATGGGAAAATTACTATTACCACAACCAGCACCAATGGAAATCGCCTTGAGCTTTATATAAAACACATTGGCGCTCCGAACAGAATTGATTCTCGAGCAAGAAATTATATTGTTTGGGAGCTCCCAAAGGGGTTTTCTAATAAACCCCAAAGCTTGGGCCCTTTGAAATTAGACAAAAACTATACGGGCCGGCTTAACACCGTAACGCCTTTTAGAAGTTTTGATATTTTCATTACAGCGGAGTCGGCTACAAATCCACTTCAACCCACTGGTGAAAAACTTCTTTGGACTACAGTTAATCGCTAAATTATTTTAGATTCTTTATTTCCAGGTGAAGACCGTGAAGTTGGTCAATAAGATGCAAAATGATGGGAACGCCTTCGTCATTGACGCCAAAATCTTCAATCAACTCTAAAATTAATTTGGTTCTCGCTAGATCTTCGTTGTCGAACTCATGGGAGGCAGGCTCAATGGGTTGAATCCATTCTTTTCGAATGAATTCCGCGATTAATTCTCCGTCCACCTCAAATATTCTTGCAACTTCTTCGAGCTTATAGATTTTGCTCATCGCTAACTCTTTTCCCAGTGTGCTCTTGGGTTGTATTTATGGTCTTTACTCCAATGATGAATGGCTTCTTCTAATTTCGAGTCAATTTTCTCAGGCATGACAATTTTTACAACAACATATTGATCCCCGCGACCGCCCGCAGAAGGGACACCTTTGCCTTTAATTCTGACCCGAGCTCCCGAACTTAGACCTTTTGGAATTTTAACGAGAACATGTCCATCGACCGTGGGAACCTTGATTTCAGCTCCCAAAACCGATTCAGATATTGAAAGTGGAAGATCAATTTCTAAATCCGTTCCGACTCGGCGAAACATCAATGATGGAGTGATTTTAATTTCAACATAAACATCTCCGGGAGCTCCACCGTTTCCCGGGTCGCCCTTTCCAGTCAGGCGAAGTTTCTGGCCTTCACGAATTCCACCAGGGATTTTTACCCGCAAACGATTTCCTGAGGGGAGAGTGATTTCTTTTTCTCCACCCAAGATGGACGTATTGAAATCAATTTCCATTGAATAATATTGATCATCGCCGCGGGATGATCTTCGGCGCCCCTGATAAACTTCTTCTCCAAATAAAGATTCAAAAATACTGGGGTCAAACCCCTCAAATGAAGTTGAATAACGGGCACCGGAGTTATTTTGTGATTCGTGATAAAATGGTCCGCCGCGCTGACGCCCGCGAAAAGCCTCTTCTTGCTGTTCTGTTGTTTCACCGCGATCGTATTTGCCCCGATTTTCGGGGATGCCAATAAGGTCGTAGGCCTTATTTACATCTTTAAATTTTGCTTCAGCTTGTTTGTTTCCGGGATTTAAATCGGGATGCAGTTTTTTCGCAAGCTTTCGATAAGCCGATTTAATTTCGTTTTGGGTTGCCGTTGTTGAAACGCCTAAAGTTGAGTAAGGATCGAAAGAAGCCATGCCCCGCTACCACTCAATGGGTTTTTTATCTCTAAAAAAACCGCCACTGGGTGCGCCATCGGGAAGAGTTGCGAGCCACACTAAAGTTTCAGCCCCTTTTTCCACGGGCCTTTCAGCATTAGCTCCGCCCATATCCGTGCGAACCCATCCCGGGCAAACGGAATTAACCAAAATATTTTGATCCCCTAATTCTTTGGCCAAAACTCTGGTTAAAACATTGAGTGCGGTTTTTGAAGTTCTATATGCGATGGAACCGCCTTCCATATCACTAAGCTGTCCCATTCCGCTTGAAACATTCACAATGCGACCGTATTTATTTTTTTCCATAAGTGGAACGACCAACTGACAAAGCTGATAGGCCCCATAGACATTTGTCTCTAAAGCCTCGCGGACAGTATCAACGCTTGTTTTCAAAATCGGTGTAGACCAATTTTCATCGGGGAAAATACCTGCGTTATTAACTAAAACATCCAATCGTCCAAATTCTTTGCCGACAAATTTTATGAGCTTAGAAATACTTTCTGGGTTGGTGACATCCAGTTCGTGAAAGTGCATATCGAGTTTTTTCTTTTTGCAATCTTCGACAATACTCTTTCCCTTAGATGAATCTCTTGCCGTTAATATAACGGTGAGACCTTTTTCTGCCAATTGTTTAGCTGTTTCAAGGCCGATTCCACGATTTCCACCGGTAACAATAGCTATTTTGCTCACTCGTCGCCTCCTGCTCCAGAGAGGATACTCCTTAAGAAAGTAATTTCAAGAAATTATAAGCTCCCCTTGAGGAGTAATTCTAAGGCTCTGGTTTTTAAGCTCTTTTAAGCCCTTTTCTCGAAACTTTTTCTCAAGATTAACGAGGCTTTCAGATGAATTGAGAATACTTACTTTTCCCTGGAGTTTTAAGCCATTGAGGGTCACCGGCGGGCCGACAATACTTAAATGATCAAGTTCTAATATTTCAGTACCTTCAAATGCGTCCAAAATATTTTGCACTTCCATATAATAGGGGTCTTGAAGGTTTATAAGGGGAAGAGCTCCGGGCCTATTGTCTGTAAGTCGAAAAGTTTTTTGATTTAGGGAGAATCGATCGGAGTAAAAGAGCATAAAAAAATCAAAAGCTGTTTTTACGGGAGAAAAAAATCGCGTTCGATTTTGCCTTTCAATATTTACAAAGTGCACGAGGGGCTCGTTAAAGGCGAATCTATGGGCGGCATCAAGATTAAGAAGAGTCGAACCCATGGCTCCCTCAAGTTGTTCGTAAACTTGAATTTCTCCGTCCTCCTCTTTTTGTGACTTTTTATTTGATACCAGGGTGGGTACGATTGCCTTTTCAAAGGCTTCAAATCCAATTTTATCCCTAAGCCTAAATAGCTTGGGAACAAGTACCTCATAATTGAAAGTGGCAACATTGGTATTAAAGAGCCCATGATTTTTCTCAAAAATTTCAAGCTGGCCCGCCTCCTTCGCTTGGGCCTGTTCAAGAATAGTGACTCTTGTTATTCCGTTGGGATTTTTTTGACAGACAATTTGGCCGCCCTTAAGATCAATTTCTGTTTTTTCTGTAGTGATCATAGCTATAGGAATTTTCTCATCGATAACCCAACCGATAACTATTCCGTCAGGCGTACTCCCCAAATCCTCTCCGTTCCCGATAACGGAAACGAGAGACTTGAATTTTGCAGGAGGAAGGGACTTTTTCTCCACAGCAGAGAGAAGGGATTCAAAAGCAAAGAAGGCGTGCCCCCCAGGAGCTTGACGTTTTAACGTCAATTCGCCACAATTGTCGAGTGTGGGGAGCCGGGCTTGGAGGGTTTCTTTGAATTTATGAAAGTTTTGATATTTCTTATTAAGGGAATCATAGGAATAATTTTTGTCGATCCAAGCTTTTTTTCCCCAGATTTTCTTTATGGCACTTTGACTTTCAACTCCCACAAGATCGTCAAAGAAAATTTCTCCAAATTCGTTCAGGCTTAAGCTTTCTACGGCCTGCAAGATCTGAAGTTCGGCTAACGACACAAGGTCCTCTGATTTTTCTCCAAGCTTTGCGTATAAATCTGTTCCCTTGGCTCCAAGATGTTCGGATTTTCGTAACTTTTTTAGATAAGAGTCCCTCTTAATAGAAGTTCCGCCTCCGCCTTGGGCCTTTTTGAGCCAAAGTGAACACTCTTTAGCAATCTTTGAATAGGTCGCTTCTTTTTTTTTCAGATCTTGGTAGGAATGGACCGGAACATTATTTAATGTGAAGAAAATATTTTCGCCGATAATTAATCGATCCGATTTCTTGTTATTTTTGCGAAGAGAGATGAGCCCATCAAAATATCTCTGGTTTATTTCGTCCATTTGGAGAAATCTTAGGTTCAGCCCCTAGAACTGTCGATAAAAAAATGAGGGCCTAGAATGAACCAAGCCCTCATCAAATAAGACGAGGGTCAATATACATCGTCCTCGTCTTCGTCATCGAGGATTTCAAGATCATCTATTCTAGACGATTTTAAATTCCCCGACTCTTCGGCTTCCGATACGCGGGAGCCAGTCTTTTGAAAAAACGGTTCAACATCCTCCTTAGAATTTTTTTGATTCTGCTTGTCTTGTTTGTCTCGAGATTTTTTTTCTTGATAGGCCATTTCAATGCTCCTCTCTTGAGAGTGACTTCGCAAAAAAATACAGGTGCAATGGCGGGGCCACCGCCAGAGGTACCTTATTTACTTTCTAAAATTATTAGAGAGTTAAAATGACCCGGACTTAGTTTGCCTTGTGGGACAATCTTAAAGCTCCCAACTTCACTTGGCATTCTTGCGCTGAAGTCGAGGCCAAGCCACCTCCTGCGTCACCCGTTGAAGGCGGGGGATTTTTGACAACCTCAACTGGAATTTTGTCGGGGAGCACAACATTAGCAATTTCTGCGGCCTTCTGCTTAGCGACAATTTTATCAATGTTAGCGATTGTTTGAGGCCGCTGGGCACGTTTAGAGAGAGATGCACTTAGAGGTCGCCCTACAACAGGGGTATCATCAACCCATTTATCTTTTTCACTCTTTATGGAATCCGCAGACTTCATAAGGTTGGCAAAACCATTCATATCTATTTTAGATTTATTATTACTGTAAAACTCTTCTAAGTCCTTAGTAAACATTCTACCTCGACCAGCGAGTTCTACCGCTAATGGCTGCAACGCATCCATGTTAGTAAGAAGAGCGGCATCAGCCATCATTCTTGCCTCGGTCAGCATCTGGTTCATTGCGGCTTCAAATCGTTTTCGCTTCTCTTCAGAGAAGGTCGCTATGTATTGAGAGATCGATAGGTCTGTGGGAACACTTTCTGATCCCCAAATATCTGAAAGCCCCCATTTCAGAATGGCGAATTGAAGTAAATTTGTAGCGCGTTCGGTATCGTTTGATTTTCCAGCATCGTGAATGAAGTTATGGCTCGCTAATTCTTGGGCCGCTGTACCCGCAAGTTTAACGGCCAGCTCGCGAAGGACCGCTTCTTTTGTATACAAGAATTTTTTCTCCTGACTAGACGAAGCTATGCCCTCATAGACAATCATGTGGTCATTGATTTCGGTCACACCGGGGATAATTTCTATTCTTATCGGTTTATAAAGGTCTCCGAAAAGGACGTGGCGAACGAGCTCGTGGCCCGCCTCATGATAAGCTGTGAGGATTTGATCTTCTTCATTTTGTGCCAAGGTGCTTTCTTTAACGCGTTTGGCAATTTGAAAATTCAGGTTGTTGTCTTTTCCATTAACAATTACTTTGTAATTTACAAAATCGGTGTCCGCGGACTTAACTAGGGTAACTTGAGCTTGATTTGGAATTTTGTTTGTTAAGAGAAACGCTCTTAAACCTGTCCCGAAAGTCTGCTTAACGAAGAGATCTAAGGAAGCACCTTGTTCTCTAACGACAAATCCTTCAGCCTCGATCATTTCTAAAGTTTTTGAATAATCGTCCATCGAAGCGAATTTGATATCCCATGTGCGTCGATTCTTGGCTGTTAAGATATCTTCAAGTTGCTCAGAAAGTTTGAGCTGTGATATTTCACGAATAGATTTAAAAGTCATGGGGCTAAAGAAGTAAATATTAGATTCGCCGATTCGCGCGATAAAAGCAGAGCTAAAATATCTTTCTAATGTTCTTCTGCGAAATCCAGGATTTGCCATAGCACTTTCGTATATCTGCTGCATGGCGGCCATTTGCATGTTGAATGGAAGATTCGCTGGAATTCCTGAATACCATTCTTCGCCAGCATTGCCGGTAAAAATATTCCAAACATGACTCATGACCCGAGCTCGACCATCAGAGAAAGTCGTGACGACGGGTTCGCGAAGAATATCATATATCGCTTTGAGGGCATCGGCAGGAGCATTTGCAGCTTCATCGAGAACGTTAATAACGTGGCCGCCGTGAGTGTCGTACTCCATCATATAGTCTGAAGCGACGGGATTGTTGAACCCATCACGACTTCCTAGAATTTTTTCTTTCATGTGCTCTTTGTTTGTGACTTGGCCGAAATCGTAGGTCTTAACGTCATCTCTTGAGCCTAAATGTTCAAGGCCCAGGGCTTTAGCCATTTCTGTTTTACCCACTGAGGTTGGGCCTAAGAACATAACATTGTGAGCACTTTCAGTGGCGTTTTCAGGAGTCGAGTTAGCTGCAGAGGCTTCGTCTGAGACAAGAACGGTTTTTCCTAAAGCGTCGGCCACACCATTCTGGCCGAAAACGTGTTTCTTCATGCGTCTCGGGAGGTCTATGGTTTTTTCAAGTTCTTCATCGGTTTTGATTGGAACTAACTTTTCTTTTTCTGAATAGACAATGGGGATGCTCAGATCAATTCCATTGCCTTCCGTTATTAAAGAGAGGGTATTGTCAGAATTCTTTTTAAAGCTTAAAGCGAGAGTTCGTTTTGAGCCTTTTGTGAGGTGGCCGTCATTGACGGCGTCGAGAAGAGGTATCTCAACCATTTTTTCGACTTTGTCTTCGATGGGACGACCATTTTTTTCTGCATTGTACATAAATTCTTGGATCGTCGTGACGAGATCATTATTCCAAGTGAGCTCATAACTTTCAGCCCATTTCTTTTTTAGGATCTCTAGTTTCTTTTGAGCAATGAGTTGAAGTGAATCTGGAAATAAGGGGCGAAAGAGAATTTTATTTGTCTGTCTGCTTATAAAGGCTTCCGAATTTCCTTCGGCGTCTTCTGATCTCCCGCTATTGGCCAAGCCATTTGTTTTTCTCATCTCTTCATCGAGGCGCGCCTCATCGTCGTGTGCGGCTTTCCAGTTTCTAAAAGCTTGATCGATGTTTAGAGGCTTTGTGGTTGCCGATTGCCCGTTGCTCTTTCGTGGAATGACAAGATTTTCACCTTCGTTTGTTGCAAGTATCCAGGTGACTGGAACAGAAATAACATTTTCTCCCATGCCTGGGCTATTGATCGTGACTGAGCCTTCTAAAGCCTTTTTCAAAAATTGATCTTTAGCTTTTTTTGACCAGTGTTGGCTCTCATTGACGAAGATAACTCCTTTGCTAGGAGGGAAATATCCTTCTAGAACCTGGCCCTCTTTCCATTCTTTATTGAGCTGAACATAAGATTTAGTAATTTTATTAGTAGGATCACGCTCGATAACTTCTTCATATTTTCCACCAGAGTGTTTTATTAAAAAACTTATAAACGGTGGTAAAACTTCCGAACCTATGTGCCCCGTTGATGATCCTTGAAGGGTCCAGAGGTTGGCGTCTGATTTTACTACGGGCATTTCAAACATATGGTTGTTGTTTTGCCAGGCGCTCTCTTCATTGTTGATCGCATCGACGTAGGCGTGAACAGAGGTGTCTTTACCCGTTCCAGGTGGGCCCATTAATGTCGCTTGCTCAGGTTTGGTCATATTCTGACCGTACATATATCTTTTAAGGACCATCTTATAGAAGCGATCAACAACCTCCGGCTGGCCGACAATACTGTTTTCCAACCATCTTCTGATGGATATGAGTTCGGCTTTTTTTGCGCTCTCCAAAGCTACGGGGTTGAGATTTTTTAAATCAGAGTCCTTGATTTTAGACCCCAGGTCTACATCGTGGGGGTAGAGCCGCATATCGTTAGCTAGAATAGGATCCATGGCCTTGCCAGTGATATCATTAATAATAACTTGGTTTGTACTGTCGACCAGGACAACTCCAGTCGTTTTGCCGCTTGCATCCGGAATCCCCCGAACATTCATGTCTTGAAGACGCCTTCGACCATTGGAGATTTTTAGAGTTTTTGTTATGTAGGTTCCATGGGGGTAATCAATTACAGTAATTTGGGTTTCTACCCCAGGTTGATTCGCAGTCTTTATAGTCTTAGCAATAATTTTTAAACTTGAACCATCCTCCATGGGAACATCTTTTGTAGCCACTTCGGGGAGCCAAGCCTTTTCTGTGGTTGGCGGTATGGGGAACACAACGCCATTAGAGTCAAAGAGGTATGGATTTCCGTTGACGATAGCCATTGGAAGGTCGCATCCAAAGAGCTTCTTATGGACGATCGCTCTAGAGGCCACATTGAACTGTGAATCGGTATTGTTGAGGTCAGGTCTATTTGTGGAGGTTGTGAGAGCGGTTATAACTCCTTCAGTGAGAACATGTTCGTGCTGATTTTCATCGATAAGGACAACAGAGTCTGGGCCAGCTACGGGGCCGAAGTTAAAAATAATCTTTCGTTTTGAATTTGGAAATTTAAATTCGAAATTTGCGGCCGCGGTGGTGAGCGAAAATAAAGTGATTATTAATAGGATGGCGCCCAAACGTTTTTGATTCACAAACTCCCCCTCTAATATTTTGGTAAGAGTTTGCAATTTCAAATCGTATGCCATTTTTTTTGATGGCCAAGCCATGGCCAGCTTAAAGCTAGGCCCTTTAGAACAGCCGTTAGAAAATTCTTAAATTATCCAACAATAGTAAATTCAACGGCTCTTTGAAGTTGTTACAGCCCATTGTCCCATTATGGCTCATCATTTTTTCATTCTTTTTTCTTCGTCTCCCGATTAATGAGATTTGGATGGTCGCGGTCTAGTTTTAAAATTAGGTTTTGACTTACGATAAACTTACGAGTAAGTTCAATTTATGGACAGCTTTCTCACTCCCAAACAAAAGAAGATCCTCGATTTCATTTCACGCTTCGCCGAGAGCCATGGTTACTCACCCTCCCAATTGGAGATAGCCCAACATTTTGGTTTCAAATCTCTCGGCACAGTTCAGCACTATTTAGTGCAGCTGGGAAACCAGGGCTATCTCCAAAAGTCGTGGAACGCAAGACGGGGAACACGCGTCGGCAACACCCGTACATCTTTTGAATTACCGCTCTTGGGACGCGTCGCCGCTGGTCGCCCCATCGAGGCCATCGAAACTCGCGACACAGTCGAAGTCCCTTCTTTTATGATTAGCCACGGGGTTACGGGGCACTTTGTTCTTCAAGTTCAAGGAGACTCAATGATCGAAGAAGGAATTTTGGAGGGGGACTATGTTGTTTTTCGCAAACAAGTTACAGCACAAAACGGACAAACCGTTGTGGCACTCATTAATAACGAAGCCACAATTAAAAAATATTTCAAACGAAAAGACAAAATCGAACTTCACCCCGCCAACGATGCCTATAAACCAATTATCGTTGATCACGGTGAAGATTTCCGCATTGAGGGGGTTTTGGCAGGGGTGATTCGAAAGATTTCCTAGGAGTTTTAATGGAACGATTTAAAGAGGGCGCGTTGTATGAATATTGTCCATATCAATAAAAAATGAGTCGTCTGTGCGTTTTAAAATATCAACAAAGACATGGTCCCAAAGTATTTGCTCTGGAACATAGGAATATCGAGAGTGAATAGTTTGGGAAAAAGTGTCGTCCACTCCCGCCAAGGTAACTAGAATTTCAGCATCTTTTTCAACGAGCTTTTCCTGAGTCATTTTGTACATTGGACTTTTCTCTGTTATGGGGTGAACCACCGTCCATGAAAAAGTAAAAAGAGGAGACTGGCTTCTTTCCAAATCTAAATCATAGATGGTTCGATAGCTTTCCCCCTCTTTGGTTGTTTCGTTAACAACTAAAGCCACATTGACCCGAGCTTCGACAATCTGATTGAGCCGTTCGTTGCCAATACGAAAAATAAGGGATTCAACTCCGTCATGTTTGTTGATGACTGCCACATTACTAAAAACCACTCGCGCCGTGGGTCTGGCGAAACGAGAAAAAATAATTCCCGTAACTAACGCAAATCCCATTAGACCCGTCACCGATTCTAAGGTGACAAGAAGATTGGCGGCCAGACTCATGGGAGCAAGATGTCCATAGCCAATTGTCGATAACGTTTGAACGCTAAAGAAAAAAACATCTAAGTATCTTTTAATTGGATCGAAAGAAAGCCCCGTTAGAGCTTCGGGACCACAGAGAAAATATCCCAAAGCAAAGAGCAAGTTTACTCCCAGGTAACCCAGCAGCATAATGGCAAGAAATGCCTGCCAAGACTGCGAAAGTAGCGAATGGTAGGCGTCGGAGAATTGGAACTTAACGCTTCTCCTTAGGGCCGTGGTGGTCCCTTTACGGTTGGCGTCTCGGCTCATCCTGAGTGGTGCTCGGGGTTTTTTCTTAATTTTCGTTCGCATACCTTAGAAATTTATAACTCAAATTTCGACAAGTCTATAAAACTTGAAATTCCAGCTTAGAAAAGGCAGCGTAAGGGTCTAAAGTCGAACAGTAAACGATATAGATTTTCTATCAAAGAACTCTCGACTAAGAAGGCCGCTTAAGCCAAAGCAAATTTTAAAATTATCCTCATAGTTGCATCATTTTACCCTCATTATTCTAAAGTATTCTGTTTTTATAGAACTCTTTTCTGGAAGGGAATATTTATGACGACACTGGCTCCTCAACATCACGTCCTTATAGTAGAGGACGAGGAAGAATCAGGTTACCTGGTTGAGGCCTCCCTTAAATCTATTGAGGGTAAAATAAAGATCGATTGGGTAAAAACGGCTGAAGAGGCAGAGGGGGTTCTTAAAGATGATTCCAACTATGATTTAATCATTGCAGATCATTTTTTAGATGGCCCAAAGACAGGCCTCGATTTATGGAAGAAGTGCCAACAGAAATATCGCAATGTACCCTTCCTGATGACTTCAGCTATGGATCCTAATGTATTTTCTATTTTGGTGGCCGATGAGCCCGAGCAACCCATGTTTCTCCACAAGCCATTTCGAATTGACGAATGTAAAAATATGCTTGAGTGGTTTTGGGAAGAGGAGTCAGAGAAAAGTATTTCCTATGTCGACCTCAAGGCCAGCTCAAATTACCAAGTGATCATAATGGGCGTTTTACTTCTCTTGGTTATCCTCATGTCTTCAGAAATGGAGTTTATAAAAGTCCTTCCTTTTAAGACCCCCATTTATTATAGCCCGATCATCTCAGATCAAAATTTGGCCCCGCCGTTAAAATTAATAATTCCAACCTTCAACCAAAACCTGAGGCCAAAACATTTCAGACCCTCCCGTAAACACAAAGGACTAATTCAAGAGATCCTTAGCGCTGGCCTAAAAAAAGAAGTACTGATGATTCAATTGAGAGCCGATGAGGTTTTGGAATCCCTTGGGTCAAACTTAGAGGGGCGCCATTTGCCAAGGGGACTCAGTGATTTTGACGGACGATTTGAAAAGTATGGGCATATTCAAAGGCCAGCGTAAGTAGGCCAAATTTTGAAAATTTTCTGACAATTCTTATGTCATGGCTGGGTCTGGCCAAGATCCCAAACCCAGCGGAATGCGGTCCAAAGCATTAATAGGACCCAGCATCCCAACTGCCAGAGGTGGGCCGGGGGTGCCCACCAAGGTCTACGCAAAGGGGTGCCAGGGCTCCGCTGCAGAGACTGCTCAAATTCATGCCTGTCCCTAAAAGAGGTGAGCCAGTCTGAGGCCATCCTGTCAGTTCGAGAAGGGGGACGTAACTTAAATTGCTGGTGGAATGGGCATCAAGACCCGTTGCGCTCTGGTAACCAGTGAAACTCGCTGTATCTGTAGTGCCGACCCAAAAACAATTGTAGCTTCCTGTACAATCCATGTAAGAATTGTGGTCCACATCTCCCAGGGACGCGATCTCCGTTGGGCTCGCTGAGATCAGCTGGTTGCATCCTCCGACGGCGTTGTTTTGAATTTTGACCTTGCCGTTGCTGTGTATCGACAGACAAGTGCTATCACTCGGGGAATGCCCAAGTACTATATTGTTGAAGAAATTGAGTGTCGTGGTCGCAACCCAGATGATTCCATTGTCAGCCTGCGACGCTGTAAAAACATTATTGAAAATCCAAAATTGAGAAGTCGCATCACCGCACGGGGTGCCGCCGGACCCTGCTCCTTCAAGGAAAATTTGGCCCGTGATGTTGCCGCCTGTGTTTCCGTCAAAGCGATTGTTGTAGACATAGACGTTACTCCAGTGACCACCTGTCGTTCCTACAGGGGTGCTGAAACAATGGATTCCATCATGGTGATAAACATCAGCGGCACCACTATCCCAGTTGGCGTAATCATGGATGTGATTACCATAAAAATAGACGGCACCGATGTTAATCCCTGGCGCATTCGCCACAGGAACCCATCCGTGATCAATGTTATAAACGTCGTTACCGTAAATACTAATATTGCCATCGCCATTTTTAAATCCATTGGTCAGGGCCCATCCAGCGTCATGGCATATGTTATTGTGAACCGAAACATTGCTTCCTGAAAAATCCACGCAACGAACAGCAGTTTGATCAATGGAAATATCTGAGGTCGAAGTTCGCACATATAAGTTTTGAATGGTCAGATTTCGAATTTCACAATTCGTGCAGGAATCGGCTTCGATCCCGTAGCTTCCCGAGGCGTATTGACGGCCCGTACCATTGCCCGTATTTTCGATAATGCCGTTTGTTCCGCCATCCACGACAATATTGCTTTTCCCAGTAAGATAGATGCAACCCGTTCCGCGGCCAGGGCAAAGAGGCATGCTAATTTTGCTATTGATTTCAAAAAATATCGTTACAGGATTTCCAACGGCGCCGTTCCCTTGAACGGCCAGAGGACTTGAAATGGTTCCGCAAAAGTGAACAATGGTACCGGCACTGATTTGTCCAGCTCCTGCTCCCCAATTGGAGGCACTATTAAAGAAACCAACGGGACGGGAATTTGCGCAGCTTGCGCCACTGCCGTTGCCAGTCGCAGTTTGTGAAACAAAGATGTTTTGAGATCCAGTTGGCGGGACAGGTGTTGGAACTGGGGTCGGAACTGAAGTAGGACCTGGAGTCGGAGTCGGCATCGGCTGAATGGAATTGCTGACGGCCACACCACTGATGGTCTCACTTCCAACATCAGCCTCAAAGGCCACATGGGCAAGGCTTGCAACGGTGCTCTGTGTGGCCCTGAAAGTCACGTTGGTTCCAAGAGTTGCTTGAGCACCGCCCGCCGGGGTGACATAGGCCGAATAGGTGTGAGCTGGAATGTTAACATCTAATCTAAAGTGATAACTCTTACCCGCGCCATAGGAGACTGATGTGGCCGCTTGGTATCCCGTAGAAGTCATGATGTCGATAGTTCCCGTCGGATTAAACCGAATATTAGCAGCCAAGTCGCCATACCCGGCGGGGGGATTTTGTGATAATCCAATGACTCCGTCCATCGCGTTGGCATTGGGGACAGCGTCGAATTGGAGGGTGAAACTTCCATTTTGGCTGGCGACGGCGATACTTTGCCAAGGGACGGTACTTGTAACGCCCGGTGGGGGAGATGCCTGCAAGTTTGAAATGGTGACGCCACCAATGTCGCTATAGCTTGCAAAATTATTCAAAGAAGCCACAGTGGCTTGAGTCGTCCTGAAACCAAAATTCTGAGCAATAAGAACTTGACTCTGCCCCTGAGGGGTCACGTATACGCTAAAGACGTGACTGGGAATATTAATCACAAATTCGACGAGGTAGCTTGTTCCGGGAGAATAAGAAAGACTTTTCAAAGTTTGATAGCCCGAGCCATTCATCGCATCAATACCATTGACCCCGAATCGAACATTGACTGCCAGAGAAGAGTAGGTCGAGGCTGAGCCATTTGAGAAACCAATGACTGAATCCTCACCACTGGCGGCCGAAGTGGTGGGAACGGCCGTAAAAGAAGCCGTAAAAACCCCTGACTGGGAAGCAACGGTCACGTTGCTCCAAGTTAAATTCGGCGAAGCAAGGCCTTTGAAAGATTGAGAGTTTGCGACCCTTAACAAGGGTATTTGTCCTTGATAGCTGCAGCCGATGGAAAGAAGTAAGCTAGAAAGCAGACACAAGACCAGAGTGAGACTTTGAACTCTCATTGGTTTCCCCTAACTGTTGATTTTTGAAATAGATGACCCAGATTTAGAGTATGCAACCAGAGGACCATCCCCCCCAAATCCAAAATGATGGCTGCCGCCCTAGTTTTGCCTTTAACTGCTACCTTCGATAGTCAACCTTTTAGCCAGTGGTAAACATTGATACAGAAACCTAAAGATTGTAATGATCTTAAATGCTTAAAGTAACTTTCATGCAAATCATTTGCGGAATGTGTATCTGATAGACATTATAAAAATGTTTAAGAAATGCTTAAAGAGGTATCAAGAACGACGACGGGCTTTTTTCCCACTGCGGACCTCTTTAACGGCTTTGTTCACTGCTGCCTCTACTTTGGAAGATGGAATAGACTCCATTTTTGCCCATAGTTGGTCAAGAGAGTTCCATAGGGCCCTTTCTTCCTTATTCTTTGGCTGGCAAGCTTCCTGTATTGACATACGAATGGCCTCAGCGACGGTTATATGCCTTGTGGCTGCTTTTTTACGCAGTAAGGTAACGTCTTCGTCCGATAGGTAAACCGTAGTCTTTCGTAGCATCTAAGCCTCCTTAACCATATATACCATATATGCCACCTGTAATCAAGATTAGCCTAGTCTTATTTATGCACTGATTATATTAAAGACTGAGCATAGTAACCTTTAAGGTAACCAGCTAGAAATTTAAACCGGCTATATCGCCGGATACGGTACGGCGTACCGCAATCTCCTAGTTGACGCAAGCCCTAATAGTGCGGGTAATATA
>Ga0207037_10188_pt1 | contig 20322 bp, 10 predicted proteins | sample Alteio_BWMinCont_75_FD_153268 | JGI IMG/M metagenome (GOLD analysis project Ga0207037, IMG submission 153268) | Enriched cells from forest soil in Barre Woods Harvard Forest LTER site, Petersham, Massachusetts, United States -... | ecosystem: Environmental > Terrestrial > Soil > Temperate forest >... | reverse complement strand
CACAACTATGGTTACTGCTAAAAACGATATTCCTCCTGGTCATAGCCAGGCAACCTTAACCTTAGCAAGCGGTCAGAAAATTGTTTTAACTAAAGGATTGTATAAGAATTTAACGCAGGGAACTACGGCTATCAAAGTTAACGATGGTATTACCTATACCACCGGTTTAAAAGGCAATGCAGAGACAACTAGTTATAACACACTTTCTACAGCCAATGGGGAGCAATCGCCTTATCCATTAATTTTGCCGGATGGATCCAAAGTATGGTTAAATGCCCAATCCTCAATAACCTTCCCAACCGTATTTAACGGCAAAGAAAGAATTGTTAAAATTACAGGAGAGGCCCTGTTTGAGGTATCGCATAATGCCAAACATCCATTCCTGGTACAAACTCAAAAGCAAACTATCGAAGATATCGGCACTATTTTCAACGTAAATGCCTATGCTGATGAGCCTGCTACAAAAACAACGCTCATTGCAGGGAAAGTTAAAGTAAATAACATGCTTTTGGAACCCGGTCAACAAACTGATGGCAGCCATATTAAAACCGTTAATACTAAGAGATATACAGCATGGAAAAACGGTGACTTTTATTTTGAGGACGATGCTATTCAAACCGTTATGCGGCAACTTTCGCGCTGGTATAATATCGAAGTCACATACGAAGGCCGTATAACAACAGATGGATTTAATGCACAGATCAGCCGCAGCAAAAATATCAGCGCAATCTTACATATCCTCGAAAACACCAAAGGTGTACACTTTAAAATTGAAGGAAGGAGGGTCACTGTTATAGAGTAATCATTACCATACTTCACCGTGATCTCATAAAAAAAGTCACCTGGCTGTAACCGGATGACTTAGAAAGGATTGCCCCAATAATTATTTAACTATTTAAGAACCGCGCCAAGCCTCCTTGTCTTCGAAAACCAAAGGCGAAACGCACAACCCTAACTTAGCAAATGTACAAAATTTACTCAGAACACTTTGTACTGCCACCCGGCTTTACAAAAAAACTCGCGTTGTTCATGAAATTAACCACCCTGATGCTATTCATAGCCTTTATGCAGGTAAGCGCCAGTAGCCTTGCGCAAAAGGTTACTTTATCCGAACGGAATGTATCGTTAACTACAATTTTTGAGCAAATTCGAAACCAGACCGGTTATGATTTTGCTTACACCACTGCAACCATAAAGGCTGCCAAGCCGGTGACCATTGATGTGAAAAATGTTGATCTGAATCAAGTATTGGAAAAAATATTTGCGGGTCAGCCGCTTAATTATACCATAGAAAACAAGTCTGTGGTTATATCGATAAAAGAGCCCTCCCTACTCGACAACCTTCGGGATAAAGCAGCCAAACTATTTGCCCTTCCGGGAAATGTACACGGAAAAGTCGTTGATAGCCTGGGTCAACCTGTGGTGGGCGCAGGCGTAAGCCTTACCATAAAGGGATACTCTTATGGTACAGTTACTGATAGTAAAGGCGAATTCCAGTTTGATAAGTTACCACAAGGGAGTTATACTTTGTTCGTGTCTTATATAGGCTATAAAAAAATTGAAAAGATTGTGGAAGTGAATGGCAATGACGTGTCACTCAATCTGGTATTGCATAATTCATCTTCGGCACTGGATCAAATCCAAGTCATCGCTTATGGTACTCAATCCAAGCGTTTTAGTGTCGGCTCCGTGGCTACCGTTACTGCCGAGGATATAGAAAAACAACCTGTAACCAATCCTTTGCTCGCATTACAGGGGCAGGCTGCCGGATTGGTCATCAATTCCACCAGTGGCATACCCGGATCGCAGGTAACCGTTCAAGTAAGGGGTCAGAATAGCTTGCTGAGCAATACCCTTAATAACACAACCAATCTAAAACCCTATGACCAACCCTTATTTATCATAGATGGTGTACCGTTCGCCTCTCAAAATGTTAACATCAATCAAATAGCGTCACTGGTGAGTACACAAAATTTCATTGGTGGCAGTATCCAGCCGGGTGGAGGCTTCAGCCCTTTTAATAACATTAATCCTGCTGACATTGAAAGCATCAGCATATTAAAAGATGCAGACGCAACTTCTATTTACGGCACGCAAGGATCCAATGGTGTTATCATTATTACGACTAAAAAAGGGAATCCGGGTGCCACACATTTTGACCTGAATGTGAATACAAGCTTTAATTCAGCAGCTGCCCCTGTTCAAATGCTGAATACACAGCAATACCTGCAATTAAGAAAAGATGCCTTTGCAGCAGATGGGGCAACACCAAGTAACGATCCGAATAATTATCTCGCTTATGCTCCTGACCTTACCATTTTCGATCAGAACAGATACACCAACTGGGAAAAGGTTATTTTTGGCAAAACCACCAATAATACAAGTGTCCATGGCAGCCTGTCGGGTGGAACGGAGAATAATACTTTTATTATGTCAGCCGGTTATGACAGATCTACCTATAATTATCCCGGTGATTTTGCTGACCAGCGATTTACATTTCATAGCAACCTTCACCATCTCTCTACAGATAGACGCCTTACCGTAGATATGACCACTGATTTTGGGTATGACCAAAACAGTACAGCAGCATATGGAGGCGGGCAGGATATCGTTTTGCCACCTAATTTACCTGACTTATTAAGTCCATCCGGTGGATTAATTTGGAACTATAAGGGAGCGGATTTAACCCAGGATCAATTTTATAGTGGATTGCAGCAGCCTACCGATTTGCAGAATTATAATTTTAATGCGTCATTTCATATTGCGTATAAAATAATAGATGGCTTAACGATAGGGGCTGATATCGGTTATAACCGTAATACGACAAGTGAGCATTCTATTAATCCGACTTCGGCACAAAATCCGGCAGGATATGATGTTATCGCTACTTCAACCTTTGCTAATACCATCTTTCAAACGATAAACGTTGAGCCTCAAATTAAATACAACAAAACTTTTGGCAAAGGCATTTTCAGCGCGTTAGTAGGTTCAACCTATAAAAAGAATACAAACAACTCCAACCAGATAGAAGGAAGCGGGTATTCAAATGATAACCTTCTCGGGTCGATTAATGGCGCGACAACATTAGCCGCTTTTGATGGTTCCAACATTTATAGATATAGTGCAGGTTTCGCACGTCTAAATTATATTTATGACAGTGAGTTCATCCTCGATTTGACTGGCAGGCGTGACGGCTCCAGCAATTTTGGCCCTGGTCAACAATTTGGTAATTTTGGTGCTGTTGGTGCCGGCTGGATATTTACGGAAGAGAAGATTTTTAAAAGCTCTCCGTCTATATTGAGTAATGGTAAATTATCAGGCAGCTATGGCACTTCCGGATCTGACGGTATCCAGGCATACCAATACAATGCTTTATACAAAAACATTGGTTTTGTCCCCCCTTTCCAGGGCATCATACCCACATCGCCTTATAACCTTTATAATCCCGATTATAGCTGGGCGTTAAAAAAATCTTTGAACCTGGCATTAGACCTCGGCCTTTTTAATAACCGCATTTTATTTAATGCTACCTATTACAGAGCCCGCGAAAGTAACCAGTTAGTAAATTATCCTTTACCTGTTCAATCGGGCATTTCTTCGGTTCTGGGTAATTTAGGTGCTACTGTTCAGAATCAGGGCTTTGAATTTACCATTAACTCGACTAACATTAAGACCAAAGACTTTTCATGGAAAACCAATTTCAACCTGACCTTTAACCGGAATAAATTGATTTCTTTTCCAGACCTGGCCAATTCTTCTTATAGCAGCCAGTATATTATTGGCCAGCCGACTGCTGTCGTCTACGGTTATAGATACAAGGATGTAAATCCTACAACCGGGCTTTTTGAGTTTTACAAGAAAGATGGAACAGTTACCTCTACCCCAGCTTATGGGCCCGCTTCAATCGGTGGCGATGAGGTTCCCATTGCCAACCAGGAGGTGAAATACACGGGGGGCTTTGGTAATACATTCACCTATAAACAGTTCAGTCTTTCTATTTTTTGCCAATTTTCCAGCCAGAACGCGCCTAATTACTTAGCGGGTGTGTACACTAGCCAACTTGGTTTTGAGAATAATGTACCTACAGCTGTGCTTAATAATTATTGGAAAGCACCCGGTGATGTTGCTCAGTTGCAGCGACTAACAAGCGGTTATAGTTCTGCCGCATTTGGACCTGCACTGACATTTGCACAATCGAGTGGAGTATATAGCGATGATACCTACCTGCGTGTAAAAACTGTTTCATTGTATTACCAACTACCTAATGCCTTTCTTAAAAAGGTACATATAAAAGGGGGAAACGTATTTATAAATGGCCAAAATCTGCTGACGTTCACCGACTATAAAGCGGGAGATCCGGAACTACCCGGTTCATATACCTCTTTTCCGATACAGCGTATTCTGGCACTTGGTTTAAATCTCAAATTTTAAGTAACTGTGATTATGAAAAAGATGTCTTTCAATATATATAAATTAGTATTAGGTGTTGTTTTAGTTGCCGGGTCAATTTCATCCTGTAAAAAATTACTTGTGATTCCCGCAAATCCACCTTCATCAATTACCCAGCAAGAACAATTTGCTGATAGCGCAACTACAATGTCAGCTGTTGCCGGCGTTTATACTTATACTCCAGGGAATGGTTTTGCCTATAGCGATGGTTTTTTAACCGCCGCCACTGCGCTTTCATCAGATGAGTTGTCAACCATTATCGCTAGCGACGATCAGCAATTTTATAGCTATAACTTAACCCCGTTAAATGCCGGCATTGCCAATCTATGGGGATCTCCATATCAAAGTATTTACCAGGTAAATGCGGTATTGAGCGGTATTACCAACAATAATGGTTTGTCTGTCTCCTTCCAAAGGCAGATAACCGGAGAAATGGAAGTGGTACGCGCCCTGTATTATTTCAATATGGTTAATTTGTTTAGTGGTGTCCCATTGGTAACCACAACAACTTATGCTGAAACAAATCGTCTGCCGAGGTCCTCAGCTGCCGCTATATATGCCCAGGTAAAAGCCGACCTTACAGATGCCAGGAAGAAATTAACAGCGACTAATCCATCGGCAGGGCGGTTTCGCCCCAATCTTTACACAGCAGTAGCATTGCTTGCTAAAGTTAATTTATATCAGGGCAATTGGCAAAATGCTTACAATGAAGCCGATTCGGTTATCCGCTTAGGTGGTTATAACCTGGAACCTAACCTCAATAATGTGTTCCTGGACGGTAGTGTAGAAGCTATTTGGCAATTACCAGCAAATGGTCTATATTCAGTATACACAGATGCGGCAAATTTTCAACCTCAATATGCCGGAGCAAACCCTAATTACCTGGTAACGCCGTTTTTGTTAAACGCATTCGAGAGTGGGGATCAACGCCTGCAAAATTGGATAGGCTCAACATCTGTAAATAATCAGACGCTTTATTATCCGAATAAATATAGAAATATAAGTCCAACTGCAACTCCGGCTGAAGATCAAATGATATTGAGATTAGGTGAGTTGTACCTGATCCGTGCCGAAGCTGCTGCACATTTAAGTAACCTCACCCAGGCTTTAGCAGATGTAAATACCATACGTGCCCGGGCCGGCTTAGCAGCGGTAAATGCAACAGCTCAGACTGACGTATTGAGTACTATTATGCACGAACGTCAGGTAGAGCTTTTTTGTGAATGGGGCAACCGCTGGTTTGATCTGAAAAGGACCGGAACAGCAGCAGCAGTCCTTAATGCAGAAAAGACAGGTTATACCACTAATGCAGAGTTATATCCAATTCCACAGACACAAATCCAATTAAATAATTTATTAACCCAAAACCCGGGGTATTAATTAAGAGATCAATTCTTGATAATAAACAGATTTTAAGATTCACTTACCTGGCATAATGATACCCGGGTAAGTGGATTTATTACCCACTTACAATATGAAATATCCTATGAAAAAAATGAATTTACTAAGCAATATGTTGCTTATTTTATTGTGTTCGCTAAGCTTAATAGCCCAGGCACAAAATACAGTACTTACAGGTCAGATAAAGGGCTTAGCCGGTGGAACTGTTAAAATTACCTATGATAAAGACGGTGTATTCAAAAACGATTCAGTAAAAGCGATTAATGATGTTTTTACTTGGGAAACAAATTTAAGCGCGCCGCAACTAATTAGCTTTATGGCGGGTCGCAACGGTTATCCCTTTTTTGTAGGGCCTGGCCATATGACGCTTACTGGCGTTAAAGATTCTGCTCTATCATACAAATTAAGTGGCTCTCAAATGCAGGATGATGCGGAAATATTTAGTGCATCTGTTAAAGATATAGCAGATCAGTCGAATCTGCTATATTTCGGATATAGGAAAGCATCTACAGAAGAAAAAGCTGTATTAGATAAAAAGCTAAATGATCTTAGAACACAGAGGGAGGAGAAGACAATTCAATTTATAGCTGATCATCCCAAAAGCTTTTTCAGTATTTATCTGATATCAAATCGTGCCTCGTTTGGTACTGATTACACGGAGATTAAATCCTTGTATGATAAGCTTGACGAATCGATAAAACAGACTGAAGCCGGTCAAAAGCTCGACCAAAAGCTGGAATTATTGAAAAAAAGCCGGATAGGAACGCAAATGACAGATTTCACACAGAATGACACCAGTGGAAACCCGGTGAAGTTTGACAGTTTTAAAGGGAAATATGTACTGGTTGATTTTTGGGCCAGTTGGTGTGGGCCGTGTCGCGCGGAAAATCCCAATGTATTGAAAGCTTACAATGCCTATAAAGACAAAGGATTTACGGTTGTTGGGATTTCATTGGATAATAAAGCAGACAACTGGAAAAAGGCCATACGCGAAGACAAAATGCCGTGGACACAATTATCAGATTTAAAAGGTTGGAAGAACGATGTATCTACCGATTTTGGAATACAATCCATCCCAAGCAACCTGCTCATTGATCCATCCGGCAAAATTATAGCTAGAGATATCAGAGGTGCAATGCTTGAAAATAAGCTGAAACAATTAATGAATTAATTATTGCTGAACATACAAAAAATGAATATAAATTTTCGAATAAAATCACTGGCAATACTGGTGTTTACGCCTTTTGCGTTATTTGCGCAAGCCCCTAAAAAACAGGTTGGCAATTTGCCGCTTGATCCTGCTGTTCGTACCGGAAAATTAACTAACGGTTTTACTTACTATATCCGGCATAACGAAGAACCTAAAAACCGGGTGATATTCTACCTTGCTAATAAAGTAGGTTCCATATTAGAAACTGAAGACCAGCGCGGGCTGGCGCATTTTATGGAGCACATGAGTTTTAATGGTACAAAGCATTTTCCCCATAACGAGCTTGTCAATTACCTGCAAAAGGCGGGCGTGCGTTTTGGCGCCGATATTAATGCTTACACCAGTTTTGATGAAACGGTTTACCAGTTACCACTCCCATCCGATAAGCCAGATCTGCTGCAAGATGGCTTGTTGATCATGCGCGATTGGGCACAGGAAGCTACACTTGACCCTGTAGAGATAGATAAAGAACGCGGAGTTGTACTTGAAGAAAAACGCCTTGGTAAAGGAGCGTCCGAACGCATGCGCCAGGTATATTTTCCTATCCTCCTGAACCACTCCCGGTATGCCGACCGGCTGCCCATCGGTTTGGACACGGTATTGAATAATTTTAAACCTGCTACCATCAAACGTTTTTACCAGGATTGGTACCGGCCCGACCTTCAGGCGCTAATCGTAGTCGGCGATATCAACGTTGATGAAATGGAAAAAAACATCAAAGCAAAATTCAGCGACCTGAAGAACCCGGTGGAAGAAAAATCACGTATTGTTTACACCGTTCCGCTAACCGGGAAGAACCAGTTTATTTCATTGACTGATAAGGAAAATAAGGCTACCTCTGCGGAGATCCTGATTAAGCATCCTGAACAAAAAGTAAGGAGTGCTGCTGATTATCGTAACCTCATCATCCACTCGCTATTTAATGATATGCTTAGCGCACGTTATGATGAATTAACCAGACAAGCGGATCCTCCCTATATATCAGGAGGAGCAAGCATTAGTAGTTTCATAAACAGCCTTGACGTTTATTCGGCCAGCGTGGCAGCCAAACCCGGCGAGCTTGAAAAAGGCCTGAAAGCGGTATGGCGTGAAACTATAAGAGCCAGCAGATTCGGCTTTACAGAGCCCGAACTGGAGCGGGCGAAAAAAAAATACTTGTCTTTAGTAGAATTTAGTTTTAAACAAAAAGATAAGACGCCTTCTAACCGTTACGTTAACGAATATCTGCAATACTTTTTAAAAGGGACTACCGCACCGGGAATTGCCGAAGAATACCGGCTAACACAAAGCGACCTGCCAACCATTACTGTAGCCGACCTCAATGCAGTTTGCAAAGAATATATCAAAACGGTGGATCGCGATATTTTGATCACAGCCCCTGAAAAAGAAAAAGCGAATTTGCCAAATCAAAGTACTGTAGAAACCTGGCTGGCACAAGTAGAAGCAGAACCATTACAGCCTTACAAAGATGAAATGAGCAAATTGCCATTACTTTCGCACGAACCTGTGGCAGGTAAAATCATTAAACAGGAAAACGACGAGGTGCTTCACACTACTACCCTAACGCTAAGTAATGGAGTTAAAGTTGTGTTAAAGCCGACAGATTTCGACAGCAATCAGGTAATGTTCAATGCATTTGCGCCGGGTGGCAGTTCGTTATATAGCGATACCGATTTTCAATCTGCAAATTATGCCGCTGTCCTCACTGCAATCGGCGGAGTAGGGAATTATAATGCAGCCGAATTGGAGAAATATCTTAGCGGTAAACAGGCGAGTGTGGGCTTGGGAATTAGTGAACGTTACGAGCTTATTAGTGGCGGCTCGGCGACTAACGACATGGAAACCATGTTGCAATTAGCATATGCCCGTTTTACAGAACCCCGCATGGACAAAGGGGTTGTGGATGGCTTTATCGGTCGAAATAAAGCCGGCCTTACTAACCGGGCCAACGACCCGAACATTGTTTTCGCCGATACAGTCAATGCTGTTTTGTACCAGGGCAGTATCCGTCGTGGCGGTCCATCGATTGCCAAACTGGACCAAATTAACCCGGACCGTGCATTTGAGATATATAAAGAACGATTCGCAGACGCATCCAATTTTACCTTCGTTTTTATCGGCAATTTTAAAATTGAAAAGGCCAAGCCCTTGCTCGAAAAATACCTTGGTGGGCTACCGTCCACCTACAAGGGTGAAAACTATAAAGATCTGGATATACACTCACCGGAAGGCAGGATTGAGAAAACGGTATATAAAGGCACCGAACCTAAAGCTAAGGTCAACCTGGTCTTCTCAGGGGCCTTCGATTACAGTGCTGCTGAAAAAATACAACTGGATGCCCTGAAAGAAGTTTTGCAGATCAGGCTCACCGAACGCTTGCGCGAAGATGAAAGCGGCGTGTATAGCCCGGGCGTAAGTGAAAACGTGAGCAAGTACCCTCACGCACGCTACAATTTTACCATTTCGTTTGGTTGTGCCCCACAGAATGTTGAAAAACTGATCGCCTCGGCGCTGGAAGAAGTAAACAAATTAAAAACCTCAGGACCGTCGCAAGTCAATGTTGATAAATACAAAGCTGAGGATCAGCTTGTGCAGGAGACAAACCTAAAAAACAATGTTTGGTGGATGGGTTATTTGGTAGAAAACCTGGAGAATCAGGATAATCTGCACGAGGTGAATGATTATGATACCAATCTATCGAAAGTTACCCCGGAAAGTTTAAAAGCTATGGCAAATAAATATTTAAGCGGGAGCAATTACATACGGCTGGTATTAATGCCGGAAACAAGTGGAACAAGCAAGTAAATGATAATCTTCTATGAAGATAAGAGCTGCTGCTTTCCATGATACTCCGGTATCAACACATTAGTTTTATAAACAATAAAGTTTCAAGAATACCGAAATACCTTACCAGGCGGTTAAGGCTAAAATATAGCGAATAATCATAAAAACACCCTCTGTTCTTTATATGTTTTTTATGTAGTTAATAAAAAGACAGTTAATAGTTAAGTAAAGGCAGTGCTCCTTGAGGAAGAGCACGCTTTTTAAAGTAGTGCCGAATCAATACTTAAACATGACCGGAAATTGAAGCCAATTTCTTCAAATCTTCAAAGAAAAGGTCAGTAAACTGTGGCATTAAGGTCACTGAAGGAAACATCATACTATTGGTGTTTCCTTTTTTTATCATCATAACAAAATGATATACAGAACACTATCTTCAAGCTACCTTTTTTTAAAATCCCTGAGTCGAAAGATTTGAGGCTTCTTTGTTTGATAATTCGGCACCTTAAGTATTATTGGCGGCAGCAAATAATTGGTAATATTAGGTCTTCTAATAACGTTCAGCAGGTACAATTATTCCAAACTTTTACTCATATTGGCTTTTTTTTAAGTAAGAACATCTTATTATAAAATAGATGACGATTAAAACTACGGCTATAAGGCGAAGAGAAGGATTCGAAGGACAGAAACTTATTGTTCTACCAAAAAAAATTATATCCAATTTCCTTAATGCAGATCCTGTTACCAAGCAGATATATATCACTGATATCGGCTATTATCCAAAGGCCATGCATCATTATGCAGAGCGGCCCGCCGGAATAAGTCAGCATATTATTATATATTGTACAGAGGGCAATGGCTGGCTCGAAATCAATAAAAAAAAGATTGCAGTTTCCCCATCCCAATTTATCGCCATTCCTGCCAACACCCCACATAAATATGCTGCTAATGCTGATAAACCGTGGACTATCTATTGGGTGCATTTTAAAGGTGAAATCGCATCTTTTATAATAGAGTTAATCCTGAAAAATTCGGAAAATTATAAACCGTACTTATCTTATAGCGAAGATAGGATCAAATTATTTGAAGACATCTACACTAATCTTGAAAAGGGCTATGGAAGTGATACGTTACGTTATGTAAATATGATTTTCTATCACTTTTTAACTTCATTAATTTACGAAGATAAATTCAACCAAATAGAGCATAAGGCCGATGATGACATTATTAATAAAACAATAAGTTTTATGCGTGAAAATATGTCAAAAATGATCCGGCTTGATGAACTTTCAAGTTACGCCAATTTATCTACCTCACATTTTTCCGCTATTTTCAGGGCAAAGACAGGCTATTCACCTATCGAGTATTTTAATCAGCTAAAAATTCAGCAGGCTTGCCAATATATAACATTTACCAATATGTCCATCAAGAATATCGCCTTAACATTGGGCATTGATGATCAATATTATTTCACCAGGCTTTTCACCAAATTAATGGGCAGTTCTCCTAACGAGTATAGGAAAAGAATAAAATCACATAGCTAAACCTAAAGCACTTTAAAAAATCATCTCCCTGCTTGAATAAATCCGAATAAATCAACGGATTTCTAAAGCGCTACCAAAGCCTTAAACTGGCTCTTCTCCTTTCCTGGCAGTCGTTTTATTATAAGAAAACAGAACGCTCTTCCGCCGCCGTTAACTTTTTAAACAATCTAATGGATCGGTATTCCCCGGCAGAAAGATTAAAACACCTAAATCAGAATAAAATCCATCATTTTCGTAAAAATGACCATTTTTTACATGTCGATTATCATAGACATTTACGCTATTCAATTATATTTTTTTGTTTAGGGGTTGATCTATACCCTTGATGTGCCTAAGTTATTATTTATAAGAAATCAATTTAGTCGGGCTGATAAGAGGGCTGATTTTAAGTACGAACTATGGCCATCATGCTATAATCCATCTTTACATGAAATAATTGCGCCCGATTGGATTTAATTATTGTAACCTCTTTTTAAATAACACCAAAGAAATGGAACCAATTACTCTTTATTCCCTTCAAATAAAAAAGCTTTTTCCTACTTAAGTATTGATGAAATCTTACCGGACTAAATAATGACCGGCGGGAATTATGATTATAAACCCCAATTACAAACCATAAACATATTATGATGAGAATTTTATTTTACTTTAAATTTAGAACATTGTTTTTGTTCCTGCTATTTAGCGCAGGAATGGCGTTTGCAATGCGCAGTTATGCCCAAACACAACCAATAGACCGCACCATTACCGGAACGGTCATCGATGACAAGGGACTGCCGCTTCCCGGTGTTTCGGTATTGTTGAAGGGAACACCTACCGGAGTGGCTACCGGTACAGACGGCAGCTATACAATTAAGGTTGCAGGTAATGCGCCTGTATTAGTTTTTTCTTTTATCGGATATACCAATAAAGAAATAACCGTTGGAGACCAGTCGACCATTAATGTTACGCTAGTTGTTGATCTTCGTGCGCAAAGCCTGAATGAAGTGGTTGTTGTCGGCTATGGAACCCAGAAAAAAGGAGACGTTACCGGCGCAATTTCTTCCGTTAACGGCGATGTGCTTAAGGATCAACCGGAAGTTAATTTTTTGGGAGGGCTGGAAGGAAAGACAGCTGGCGTTCAAATCACGCAAAACTCCGGAGCTCCGGGCTCAACCCCGCAGGTTCGTATACGCGGTCTTACATCCATTAATAACTCGGATCCTTTATATGTAGTGGATGGTATCCCACTACAATCCAATGATGTTAATATCATCGACCCTGAAAATATCGCTTCGATAGATATCCTTAAGGACGCTTCGGCCCAGGCTATTTATGGTTCCAGGGGTGCTGCCGGTGTAATATTGATCCAAACGAAAAAAGGGAGCAAAAACAATAATACGATTACGTTCAGCACCACCCAGGCGGTATCGAATGTCCGTAAAACACTGGATATGCTGGATGCCTCAGATTATGTTAAACTTAATGATGAAGCATACACCAACGCAGGACAGCCAACGCCATTTGCTAACCCGCCTTCATTTTATACCAATACAACCGATTGGCAAAAGGCATTATTCCGCAGCGGCCTGATGCAAAACTATAACGTAGCGGTAAGTGGTGGCTCTGACAATATTAGTTACAGGGTAAGTGGCGGGTATCTGAGCCAGGATGGAACCATCAGGGGATCAGACTATAACCGGATTAATTTATCCGACAATCTGATTTTCAAGCCAAAGTCAAATGTTGAATTAGGAGAAAGCCTGGCATTTAATAAGTCCTTAACCCATAGCGTGGAAACTGACTCGGGTGGTAACATTATCAATGATGCTTTTGCTGAAGACCCAACGATCCCGGTTAAAAACCCGAACGGATCGTATTCGGCAACCAAATATTCGGATATTGTAAATCCGCTGGCAAAGATAAATTACCTGTACGATAACGAGCCCTATAACCAATATGGGCTGTTGGGAAACATCTACATGCAATACAAGCCGATTAAAGGCTTGACATTAAAGACATCTTACAGCGCCGACATCAAATTTACCGACACCAAAGACTTTGCACCCACCTATGATGTTGCTCCCAATTTCAATAATCCGGTAGCTTCTCTCACCGAGAAAAAGGACCAGGCAATTAACTGGACCTGGGACAATACGGCAACGTATGACTTTACAATACATAACGATCATCACTTCGACGTGCTGGCAGGTGTTTCAGAAGAGCGGTTTACCTATAACTATATCTATGGTTTCGATCAGGGACAACCTGGAAATGAAGCCTATCTGCAATACCTGGATGCCGGAACGGCAAACCAGCAAACTGGTGGAACACAGGAAGAATGGGACCTGTTGTCGTACATGGCCCGTTTGAATTATAATTTTCAGGGCAAATATTTCCTCACCGCAACCATACGCCGTGACGGATCCTCGAAATTTGGTAACGACAACGAGTTTGGTAATTTCCCTTCAGCATCTGTAGGCTGGGTGGTCACTAACGAATCCTTCCTTCCAAAAAGTGAAGTGCTCAGCTACCTGAAGATTCGCGGCGGATACGGTGTAGTAGGTAATCAGGCGCCGCTTGGCTATTACAGCTATTCGGCATCTATCAATAATAATTATTATGCTATCGGTAGCCCGGCATCCGCAGCGCTCGCAGCTGATCCTGGAGGCCTTCCAAATCCTTACCTGCAATGGGAGGAAACAAAAAGCTTTAACGCGGGCTTTGATTACCACCTGTTTAACGATCACATTACCGGCTCTTTTGACTATTACAAAAAAACAGCAGATAAAATGCTGTTAAGTATCAACATTCCCTCTGAATCGGGCTTTACCACCAGCCCGGTTGAAAATGTAGGTTCGATGTATAACAAGGGACTTGAGTTTGAAGCAAATTATAAAACAACTATTAACAGAGATATAAATTTCAATGCCGGTTTTCACATCACCACGATAAGCAACATGGTTACAAGCCTTGGCGCACCGGGCGAACAGATTTACAGCGGTAATATCAAGCCTGGTGAAACCGAGTTGACCGAGGTTGGCCATCCGGTAGCTTCGTTTTACGGCTATGTGGCCGACGGCATTTTCCAAACGCCAGCCGATGTAGCTAATCATGCCAAACAACCAGGCGCTGCACCTGGCGATATCCGGTTTAAAGACCTGAATGGTGATGGAGTAATCGATCAGAATGACCAGACATTTCTTGGTTCTCCGATCCCTAAATTTACCTATGGATTTAATTTTGGCGCGACCTACAAAGGTTTTGATATCAATGCCTATTTCGACGGAGTTTATGGTAACAAGATCCTAGCGGCTTACGAGTACTATACCGATGGTTTCTTTATTTCCAATTACAATATGCAAGAGTCTGAACTCGGGCGTTGGACCGGACCGGGTACCAGCAATACCCTGCCGCGCCTGATTGCCAGCGACCCGAATGACAACTCCCGCATATCCAGTTTTTACCTGCAAAGTGGATCCTATCTGCGTCTGCGCAATTTGTCAATAGGCTATACCTTGCCTAAAAATGTACTAACGAGAGCCGGAATTAAAACGTTCCGGGTATTTATCTCTGCAGAGAACCTGCTGACTTTCACCAAATATACTGGCTACGATCCGGAAATTGGCCAGCAATATAGCGGTGCCGGCGGAACACTGGACATGGGTATAGATAACGGCAACTATGCCCAGAGCCGGACTTTTTCAGCTGGGGCAAGCTTATCCTTCTAATCTTTTTATTATTTAAACAGATCATCATGAAATACTACTATTTAGCGCTGAGTGCGATCCTAGTGATCAGCCTCGGGGGATGCAAAAAATTTCTGGACGAAACTCCAACTGCCCATTTGTCAACTTCAAGTTATTATAATACCAGTGCAGATGCCGTAGCTGCGGTAACTGATGCTTATCGCCTGATGAAAGACGGGGCATATGGAGGCTATTCGCCTTCTTCCTTTGGCGATATTATGGCTGATGATGCCAATAAAGGCGGCGGCGGTGCTTCCGATCAGGAGCTCATCACACAATTAAAACTGTTTACTGCAAAGGCAGATAACGGCTATGTATATAATGCCTGGCGGGACAATTTCAGGGGGATTTACCTGGCAAATCTTGTTCTTCAACAGGTTCCGGGTATTACTATGGATGCAAACCTTAAAACACAGGTTCTTGGAGAAGCCTATTTTTTAAGAGGATATTATTACCTGCAATTAGTGCGCCTTTTCGGACGGGTTCCGATTATTACCACGCCGCTTACTAATGGAGACTATAACATTAAACAATCAAGTGAAGACCAGGTTTGGGCGCAAATCGAGTCCGACGCCAATACGGCTATTAAAGACCTGCCAACCCAGTCAAATCAAGCAGTAACAGATCGTGGCCGTGCAACCAGCGGCGCTGCACAATCACTGCTGCTGGAAACCTACATGTGGGAAAAGAAATTTACACAGGCGCAGGCTTTGGGAGATGCTATTATTACCTCTGGTCAATATAATCTGGCGCCAGACGTTACCCAGATCTGGACCCTGGCCGGAGAATTCGGTCCGGAATCTATTTTTGAAGTCAACTGTGATGATATACCGGGCAAAAATGTTGGAAATTTGCTCGATCTGTTCGATGCGCCAAGAAATACCTGGGGTTATGGCTTCGTAGTTCCTTCTGTGTCATTAGTAACTGAATTTGAAAAAGGAGATCCAAGGCTTAATGCCACGGCGATTTATAATAATGAACTATTACCGGATGGTACAATTGCCAATACCACAACCAGCGAAACCGGTTACTGGAACCGGAAATACTGGCTGCCAGTGAACGAAATCCCGACCAATGTGGGTGGTGGCAGCGGTGACGGGCCGACAAATGACCGCGTTTACGGCCTGGCAATAGACATGCTTTGGACTGCTGAAGCAGCATTTCAGAATGGTGATGTTGCGCATGCTACTACCCTGGTTAACCAAATACGTGACAGGGCCAGAAAGAGCGGCGGGAATACAGATATGACCATTTTACCTGATTACAGCGCGGTTACCCTTGCCCAAATCTATCATGAAATGCGCGTAGAGACAGCATTGGGAGAACACCGCAGGTTTTATGAACTGGTGCGAACCGGAAGAGGTAATACACTGCCTAACTTTAAAGTTGGAGTTAATGAACATGTGCCTATTCCGTTAACTGAAATACAATTAAGTAACGGTGTACTGACACAAAACCCAGGGTATTAATTAAATTTAAACGAAGGCTGAATAATCGAGTTACCTGCTCAAACCGCAGGTAACCCGATTATTATTAAAAGGCTCTTAGGCTTTATAAAGATCAGCGCGTGGCAGAGATCCGTTCAGAATAATGGATTGCAGTTGCAAAATAGTAAGATATTGTAAATCGTAAAGATAAAACATAGCCCATTCTTACAATAAGGCACTTTCCACTTAATATGCAACCGTAATAAAATCCATCAATACCATAATATTGCCCATTTGAATTTCAACTATAATCAGGGAAATTTACAACAATACCAATTAAGGCATTTCCTGAATTTGAATTAGCTAACATGACATTCCGGCTTTCACCGGGGATATGATCCATTTTGGTAAATATTAGATTATTAGCAGCAGTAAAAGAAGTTGAACTCCTATTTAAATAAACATGATGATAAGAATACTACGTATTGGATTTACTCTGGGATTAATGCTGCTGGCTTGTCAATTATATGCACAATCCATTCACCAATCTCCAAACGAGGTCACTTTCGGCAACAAACAGGTAAAAATCAGTATAAATAAACACACGGGAACAGTTAACTATATTTTTGCAAATGGTATCCGTATTAACCATACGGTTGCCTATGTAACGGATGTCCGTTCAGGACATTTTGTCAGTACGGATTTCACCGCGCACACTTCTTCTGTTGCGCAGGTTCGGGATAAACTCGGTACCGGTATGTGCCTAACCGTAGTGCATAGTGATAATAAACACATTATAGCCTTGGCTCAACATTTTACTTTATATCAGTCATTGCCTTTTTTGATTATTAATGTTGATGCAATAAGCCAGGATCAAAAGCAGGCACCCTTAGAAAGTCGCGATATTTGCCCCCTGGCTGTATTGCCCGAATATGGTGGTAATTTATTTGTCCCGGGAAAGGAGCCACGAATACTGGACGCTCCTTTTGATAATGACGATTGGGTAAGTATGCTGGAAAGAAAGTGGCCGCACGTCGATTCAGCAAAAGCATCGGGAATCAGCTATGAGTTTTCCGCAGTTTATAACCAGTCAGATTTCTCCGGATTAGTGATGGGAAGTATCCGGCACGACGTATGGAAAACGGGCATTGTTTATCGTACAGGCCGGGATCTGGGAACTATTGATTCCCTAAAGGTTTTTGGCGGCGCTGCAACATCCGATAATCCATCATTACCTGCTGCATACGGCGGTTATGATGGCACTCACGATGTGATTGCTCACGGAACGATGACCGGAAAATCCATTAGTTCGCCCGATATTTATCTGAATGCCTCAAATGATATCCGTAAAGCATTTACCGAATACGGACGTGTAAACGCAGCATTAAATGGCAGATTAAGCTGGAAAGGAGATGCACCTGTGTACTGGAACAGCTATGCCGTTGAAGGTGTGTTAGGATCCTCAGGTATCATGATGCCACCGGCTGTTAAAGAGATTTCCGACTTCATCGGTTCACTCCATAATTTCAGTCGTTATGCAAAGCCTGTTTTAAGTATCGACTCTTACGATCAGAAAATCTATTCTACAGAGGTTTTAAAATCTCTGGGCGAATATGCTGCAAAAAACGGCCAACAAATGGGCTTTTATTTTATCCCTTTTGCATTATGGACCTGGAAAGACAGTTTTGAAGGCAAAAAATTACAAGGAACGGATTACCTGATCAGTGATGTATTGTTAAGAGATAATGAACATAAACCAATTTTATATAAAGACGGCAAATTTTGTGCATATGCTATGGACCCCTCCCACCCGGCGATACGGCAATATATCATTTATCAACTAAAAAAGGCAAAAGCAATCAATGCTAAGTTTTTAAAGATTGATTTCCTTACCGCAGGAGCCCTGGAAACGTCAGTTCGCTATGATCCGTCTATAAGGACAGGCATGCAGGCTTACAGTAAAGGCATGAAGGAATTAAAGTTTTTAATTGATTCCATTATGGGGAAAGACATCTTCATAACGCAAGCCATTTCTCCAATGTTCCCCAATCAATTTACACATACCCGTTTTGTTTCTACAGACGTATATTCTCACCTGCGTGATGACGAGCCGGGCTTTCCGCATTACGGCAGTACAGAAGCCTCATTGGCAACCGGGTCGCATATGGGCTGGGTACAGGGCACTTTATTCCCTTTTACCAATCTCGATGTCAGTTTGATGAAAAACTTTCAGCGTAACCCAGATCTTACAGAACGGGAAATTAAGGTCAGAATTTATGCTATGATGGCGATGGGCAGCATTCTGGGCGACGGCTCTGATTTTCGTAATCCGTTAGCGGCAAGCAGGGCAAGAAAATTCATTGACAATGAACAGGTATGCCGGTATTTCAGTCACCCAAAGGCATTCACTCCTTTAAAATTCGCTGATGGCGACACATTGGATCAACAGCTATCATTTTACCTTCCCGGAAAAACCACCTGTGTGGCGCTGTTCAACTTTGACCGGCAAAAAGGCTTCCGTCAAAATTTCAGCAGGGAAACGTTACATTTAAATAAACATACCAAATATTTAATTAAAGACTTTTTGACCAACAAGATAATAAGTGAGCTTAAAACAGAGGCTACTGAATTGACTTTATCCATCAACCCTGCTGATGCCCTTATGGTCAGGTTAGTTGCTGTCAATTAACTAAAATCCTTAATAAAAACAGATCACATGAACACCAAAATCACCTGTAAAAATTGGGGATATCATCAGGATAAGAAAGTTTACCTTTTTAAATTAAAAAATGAAAGTGGCGCATTTGTAGAGCTTACCAATTACGGTGCTGGTATTGTTTCAATTGTTGTACCAGACCACCGCAAAAAATTGGGGCACGTAGTATTGGGCTTTGATAATCTTCAGGCTTATTTGGAGGACGAGTGCTATATGGGCTCTTCTATTGGCCGCTTTGCGAATCGCATAAGTAATGCAAGTTTCCGGTTAAAGGATAAGCAATACATTTTAGAAGATAATGAGCTATTGAACAGCAATCATTCGGGCAGCAGTGGTTATCATTCACGGGTCTTTGATTTCGCTATCAATCAGGATACTTTAATATTTTCACTTTTTAGTGAAGACGGTGACGGGGGCTACCCGGGAAGTCTTAAACTGAACATAATTTACCAATGGACAGTAAACAATCAACTTAAGATCCGCTATGAGGCACTTTGCGATAAAGAGACTATTGCAAATTTTACCAACCATGCTTATTTCAACCTTTCAGGTGAAAAAGAAAGTATTCTCAATCACCGGCTTACCCTTTGTGCCGGAAAGGTACTGGAAACAAATAAAGAACATTTGCCTACCGGAAAGATCCTGGAAGCGGGTGAACAATCTTTTATTAACGATCGGATAGCAGATAAAATTAAAGGGGAGACAACAGGGTTTAATCAATATTACATCCTTAATAAAATGCAAAAGCCAGGCGCTGATCAGCTTAAACTGGCCGCTACTTTAGATCATCAGCAAACGGGCAGAATACTCAATGTATACACTTCATACCCGGGACTAATATTTTATACGGGAGACTACCTTAAAAGCATTTACCACGGAAGAGCATCGGCACGGTACCGCCCCTTTGACGGTTTATGCCTTGAGTGCCAGTTTTATCCGGACGCACCTAATCAAACATCGTTCCCTCCGGCAATTTTAATGGCGGGAGAGCGCTATGATCAACAAATTATTTATGAATTTACACTGGTAAATAACACCCCAAATTAATACATTTAAAATGCAAGTA
>Ga0207037_10152_pt2 | contig 20448 bp, 18 predicted proteins | sample Alteio_BWMinCont_75_FD_153268 | JGI IMG/M metagenome (GOLD analysis project Ga0207037, IMG submission 153268) | Enriched cells from forest soil in Barre Woods Harvard Forest LTER site, Petersham, Massachusetts, United States -... | ecosystem: Environmental > Terrestrial > Soil > Temperate forest >... | reverse complement strand
AATGTATGTTGCACTAGATTATCGGATTTAAGGAACGGAGTCAACCGTAAAGCGTAGTGCAGAGCTAAGGGTTGGCCAGTAGTCAAAAACGCGTAATGGCCTGGGTTTTCATCAATCGATTTCAGCAATCGACAGCGGCGACATGACCGTCCTTTTGGAGCACAGTCCTCGCTTGTCGCCGTCTGATAAACTGATGTTTAGTAGCACAATACTGCGACGAACTTTTCCCGGCGAAAGCAGCACTCATCAGGAGTGCAATACCACAATTTGGAGAAGGTCATGGGCGATACCGCTCTCCACGGATTTGCCGAATTAGAAAAGCGTTCGCGTCCAGTGCGAAAAAGCGCCAGCTATTCGTTGCTAGCTTTGTTTGCGATGTGCTTTTCCCTTTCGCTTCTCTACTACGTCCTGGCTGTGGTCAGCATGAAACTCCGGTTTTCCACATCAGGCCTATCACTCCTGTGGCCATCAAACGCACTGCTCGTCGCAACGCTAGTGCTGACTCCAAAGCGTAGCTGGTGGGTGTACTTGCTTTCCGTGATTCCAGCTCATATAGCGGCTCTGAGTCCTTATCATCTGGGACTCTCCTGGCTTGGGTATCAAATCGCCTTCAACTCAGTTCAAGCCATCGCATGCGCGGTAATCCTCCAGAGATTTCGGCCGGCGATTCTTTATTTCGAGACTCTAAAGGAGGTTCTGGTATTTCTTGGGGTGTCAGTCGTTGTTCCCGGGTTAGCCAATCTGGTGGCTATCTATCCAATCGTAAAGGTCTCTTCGAGGGCGGCTCTCCTTGCCCACAATTCCCCAGAAGGTTTCCTCGCTGTGTGGACTAGTTGTTGGGCCAACAACAGCGCGTCTTTGATTGTCTTTGTTCCGGTAATTCTCGTCTGCGTCACTCGGGGCCGTGATTACATTCGCAGTCTATCGTGGCGCGGAGTCGGCGAGGGTGCCCTCCTAACAGTGTTGCTTACTACGTTCACTTTTCTGGCGTATGGAAACGTGCAACCCGTCGGTGACGCGGTACCCACGGTTTATCTCATTCCGATGCCATTCCTCATATGGGCAGCGGTTCGATTTGGCCCGGCTGGGGCATGCCTTTCCATTACTCTCTTCGTCTGCGTTTCTGGTTGGTGTGCCTATCTTGAACAAGGCCCCTTCTTGCGTTCCGTTTCTATCGACCGCGTGACCGTTCTACAGATGGCCTGGATAATGATTTCGGCTCCATTGCTTTGTCTCGCCGCCGTTGTCCGTGAACGCAGGGTGGCGGTTGAAGAGCTGAAGAAAGCTCACTCAGAACTCAAAGAATTCACGCCCCGTTTGATCGCGGCCCAAGAGCAAGAGAAACAGCGGATCTCCCGCGAGTTGCACGACGACGTGGGACAGAGGCTGGCGTTGTTGAAAATTGGACTGGATTTGGTGGAGCAGAAGATCCCAGTGGAGAGAAATGTAGAGCATGCCGAGATGTGCAGCCTTCTGACTCAACTCGACGAACTTGCTATCGATGTTCACAACATGTCCCACCAACTGCATTCCTCGAAGCTGCAGTATCTGGGTCTGCACGCCACACTGAAGGAAGTTTGCCAGCAACTCGTCGATCAGCATAGCGTTGCGATCCATTTGACCACCGGCCAATTGCCCGAGTCTCTATCTGAACAGGTCTCTCTGTGTTTCTACCGTGTAGCACAGGAGGCGCTCATGAACGCTGTGAAGCACAGCGGGACGTCGCAAGTGGACGTTAGCCTTGATTGCAAGGGACAACTTCTGCGCATGTGTATCCGAGACTACGGAATCGGGTTTAATCCTTCGGTCCGAGGAAAAGGGCTGGGGCTGGTTACCATGCACGAGCGACTAAAAATGGTAGGTGGAATGCTTCGCTTCAATTCGCCTGCCGGAATGGGAACGGAAGTACAAGTTGAGGTAAACATCGGCGATGCCAGTCTCAATGCCGCGTGAGTTCTATATTGCCCGCGAAAGCAAATTTTAGACGAGTGCTTAAGATTTGAAACTGTCGGAAAATCCTCTATTAACTCAGAACCACCTTCGTGGACCGCAAGGTTTCAGAGACAAAGTGGCACTGAACCGGCAAGTCGATTGTTAACAGCAGATTAAATCTCAAAGCAGATAGCCCCGATCAATGTTTTTAATTGGCCTTTCGGCTTGCGATCGAATCTAATATCAAGATGAGTGAGAAACCGGTAAAACGCTATATCTTTGCCAGTGATTTCGATCAGACGTTGACGTTCAATGACTCCGGCTACGTGCTCAGCGAACTCGTGGGCATCCCGACGGAGGAGTTCGAGCGCAAAGCCAAAGGGATGGCGAAGCTCAACCTGGTACAACAAGGAGCGGAGCTGGCCTACCTGCTGTTGCACGATCCCGAGTTTCAGTCTCGGGTCCGCAAGGAACACCTCTATAGGGCGGGCAAGATTGTTCGCCTGAAGGACAACATCGCGCTGTTGTATCAGATTCTCAAGGGTGGAATTGAAGGGTATCATTTCGATTTCTACGTTCTCTCGGCGGCGCCGGTCGAGGTCATTCAGTCCGCGCTCGAGGGACTGGTTCCACCCAGTCACATTTACGGAACCGAATTCCGTTACAACGATGCGGGCCAGATTGAATCCATCGCCCGCGCCACCGCAGGCTATGGCAAGGTAGCCAGGCTCGACCAGTTGCAGGCAGAGCGGCAAGTGGGGCCGGACCACATCATCTACGTGGGAGATGGCAGCTCTGATCTGCACGTCATGCTGCACGTCAATGTGCGCGACGGTTTCACGATTGCGGTCTCCGAGGCCAAGCATGTTTCTCAGGTGGCGAAACGAACGATCCTCAGCAGCAATGCCCTGGCGGTGCTGGCGCCGATCCTGGAGGATGTCGTGGGCTGGGAGCGAAGTCGCATCCGGCAGTTATTCGAATCCTACGGGATGCTGATTCAGGAGTGGGACCGAGTCCGCACCGATTGGCTGACCTTGAGGTCAGATGGAAGCGAGTGGTCGGCGGCAGGTGAGTTAGTGTAGGCGCGGGCGGCTGCGCCGGTGCCGTCGGGCTGAAATCGTCGTCCATCGTTATGTCGTTGCCCCATGCTGCGAGATAAAAACCTGATTCCGCTTTCGCGCCAGCATCAGCACGCGCTGGCGTTGTGCGTGCGCCTCGAACGGGCGATCCGGGCGGGTGAGGTTGATGTGGAGGCATGGCAGGCGGAGATCGAGCAACAATTTGAGCTGGAGATTGGAATTCACTTCGCCGCGGAGGAGAAGGAACTGTTTCCGGCTGCGGCGCGATTTCCCGAACTAGAGTCCTTGGTCGCGGAATTGCTGGCGGAGCACATTCTTCTCCGCGATTATTTCGCGGAGGCGACTGCTCGCAGTCTCGATTCTTTGAGCTTGGGAAGTTTTGGCGAGACGCTAGTGCGGCATATCCGGAAAGAAGAGCGCCAGCTTTTCGAAGCCCTGCAAAAAGTCATGAGCTCGCGGGAACTCGACGCACTGGGGGCGGCGCTCGACGAAGCTTTGAAGGACGCATCTGAGGCCTGCGTCTTGCCCAACGAAGCCACCCGATTACGGTCCAAGAGTTGAGGATTCTCGCCTCGACCACCGGGTCATGGATTCCTAGCGCGAGACGTTGCAAGCAGGGTCTCTCCAGTTTGCTGCGTCTCGGTTTAAAGTGGTCTGAATCCAGACTTCGGCTGACCTCATCTAGCAGCTATGACTCAGGCAGGCAGTCTTCCCTTAGCGGATTATTCAGGATCAATGGTCCAGCCCTCAGAAGCGAGCGGACCTAACGACGCAGCTTTGCTCGACGCTTACTCGCAGGCGGTGGTTGGGGCCGCGGAAGCAATCAGCGCCTCGGTGGTTAAGATTGATGTTTCGCAGCCGGGCCGCAGCCGTTCGGGGGAACCTCGCGAGCATCAAGGCGGGGGATCTGGATTTGTGTTCACACCCGATGGCCTGGTGCTGACCAACAGCCACGTGGTGCATGGAGCTACGCGCATTGATGTCTCGCTCCCGGATGGGCAGCGCTTCCCTGCCCACATCATCGGCGACGATCCGGCGACCGATCTGGCGGTGATCCGCATCGGAATGCCCAACAACGACGCGCCTCATCTCGTGGCCGCTCCTCTGGGCGACTCGCAACGTCTTCGGGTTGGCCAGTTGGCAATTGCGATCGGCAATCCTTATGGCTTTCAGTACACCGTTACCGCCGGCGTGGTCAGCGCCTTGGGACGTTCGCTGCGTTCCTACTCCGGGCGGCTGATCGAAGATGTGATTCAAACCGACGCATCGCTCAACCCGGGCAACTCCGGCGGCCCGCTGGTGACTTCCGACGGTTGCGTTGTGGGCGTGAACACGGCGACGATTATGGGCGCGCAGGGACTCTGTTTCGCCATCGGGATCAATACTGCGAAGTTCGTTGCGGGACGTTTGCTGCGGGATGGCAGGATTCGGCGGAGCTACATCGGCGTCGAGGCTCAGACCGTGCCGCTGCTTCGCCGCGTGGTGCGCTTCTACGATCTCCCCAGCGAGAGTGGAGTGATTGTCGCCTCGGTCGCAAGCGGCAGCCCGGCGCAGAAGGCGGGATTAAGAGAAGGTGATGTGATTATCGCTCTCGATGGGAAGCCGGTTGCCGGCGTGGATGATTTGCATCGATTGCTGACCGATGCGCGAGTGGGATCAATGAGTTCACTGGTCGTTCTGCGGCACACGGAGAAACTGGAGTTGAAAGTTGTGCCCGAGGAGATGCGGGAAAGTTAGGTCGTGCGCGGCCCGAGCGCTCTTGCCCACGTACTGGAGAGAAATCCTGTCCTGCTCCCCTGCTCCGATCGACGGGCCAGGACGCCCGTCCTCCATGGTTGCGAATGGCTCTTTGGTGTCATTGCCACCGCCTTCCCTGCTGTGTTAGCTTCAACAAACAGCAGAGGTTAGCTTGCAAGCAACAGTTCCCGCCGGGCTGGACCGCAAAGAAGCGGAAGTTTATTTGCGGCTGGACCCGAAGCGGCTCCCAAAACACATCGCTATTATCATGGACGGCAACGGCCGCTGGGCGCGGCGACGCCACCTGCCGCGCATTGCCGGACACCGCGCGGGAGTCTCGTCCGTGCGCTCGACGGTTGAAACCGCTGCCCGCATCGGTATTCCCGCGCTGACGCTCTACGCTTTCTCCGAGGAGAATTGGAAGAAGCGTCCCGCCAGCGAAGTCAATTTCCTCATGGGCCTGCTGTGCCGTTATCTGAAGGCGGAAGTACCCACGCTGAACAAAAACAATATTCGCCTGGAATACATTGGACGGCAGCATGAACTGCCGCCCTCGGTACAGGAAAAGATGGAGTGGGCGCGCCACGCTACCGCGCACAACACCGGCATGGTGCTCACGCTAGCGCTCAACTACAGCGCGCGCACGGAACTGGTGGATGCATTCCGCTCGATTGCGGACGCGGCCGCGCGCAACGGCGGTCTGGATCATCTGGAAATCGACGAGGACGCCGTATCCCGCCATCTCTACACCCGGCATTTGCCCGATCCCGACCTCGTGGTTCGCACCAGCGGGGAGATGCGGCTGAGCAACTTTCTGCTGTGGCAGCTGGCATACGCTGAAATCTATGTGACTCCCACCCTATGGCCTGAGTTCCGTGGCGCTCACTTGCTGGAAGGCATTGAGGAATATCAGAAACGCGAGCGACGCTACGGTGGCTTGGCGGGCGATGCTTCGCAGGCTCATCTTCCAGAAAATTCGCGGACAAGAGTGTCCGCGCCACACGTTTCTTCGCCACACACTTCGAAGACGGGCAGGAGCTGAGGCTCTTGCATCTGCTCAAGAGAATCCTCACAGCAGTGGTTTTGATTCCCATCGTTCTGCTGCTGGTGCTGCGCGCGCCTGTGCCTGTGCTGGCGCTGGTTGCGGCATTGGTGGCGCTGCTCACCGTGCAGGAATTGCTCAAGCTTTCCGAGGCCTACGGCATCCGGCCGCTGCGCTGGCCCACGTACATTTTCGTCGGGTTGTTTTTTCTGCTCCTGGCCATCAATCCGGGAAACGACAAGCCTCTGCTTTCAACCGCAATCTTTGTCTACAGCGCGGGGTTCGCAGCCGCTATTGCTCCGTTTGTTTTTCTCACGATTGCCATGCGGCGGGTTAACCTCAGCAGTGCATTTCCGGCTGCGATGGTTTCTGTTTTTTCCTTTGCTTACGTGGCATTGCCGCTCGGATTTCTGGTGCAATTGCGGGAGCAGTGGTCCGGTGCCTTCTTGCTGCTGTATCTGCTGTTGCTGGTGTGGGCGGGTGACATTTTTGCCTACTTCGTTGGACGTTCCCTCGGCCGTCATCTGATGTCGCCCCGCATCAGCCCAAAGAAAACCTGGGAAGGTGCGCTGGCATCTTTGCTGGCAAGCCTGGTCGTGGGAATGTTGCTATACAACTATGCCCTGCCGATCAGCACGGCCCTGCTGAATGCGCATCTTATCGAACGGCGCGATGGTTTCTTCGCATTACAGAAACCACCAATGGGACCCACGTTGCTGCTGTCGGCGGCTCTCAACATCGCGGCGCAGTTGGGCGATCTTGTAGAGTCGTTGATCAAACGCGGAGCGGGAGTCAAGGATTCAGGAACAATTCTGCCGGGCCATGGAGGCATGCTGGACCGCATCGATGCTCTACTCTTCGCAGCTCCGGTGCTATGGTACTATGCGGCTTGGCGAGTCATGCAGTAAGTAAAGGCTTTAACCACAAAGGACACGAAGGTACACAAAGGAACAGAAACGAAGTGGGACAAGAGTCGCCATCTAGTGTTTTCCCTTGTGATCCTTCGTGTCCTTTGTGGTTCTCGATTTTTGTATCATGAAACGCATTTCCATCCTCGGCTCGACCGGTTCCATAGGCCGCAGCACGTTGAGCGTCGTTGAAACCTATCCCGAACGTTTCGAAGTTATTGCTCTGGCTGCAGGTCGGAATATCGAGGCTGCGTTCGAGCAGGCTCGGCGATGGAAGCCACAGTTGCTCTCAGTCGCAGATGAACAAGATGCCGAAACCCTTCGCACTCAGCTAAGAAAAGCCGGCCTAGCTGGAATCTCAATTGTTCACGGCTCGGCTGGAACCGTGCAAGTTGCCAGTCACGCCGAAACAGATTTCGTAGTCAGCGCGATCGTGGGCGTGGCTGGACTCGAAGCGACTTACGAAGCCGTGCGCGCCGGCAAGACAGTTGGCCTGGCTAACAAAGAGTGTCTGGTGGCCGCCGGAGAATTGATCACCGCCGAAGCCCGCCGTCAGGGCAAGGCATTACTGCCCATAGACAGCGAGCACAATGCCATCCATCAATGTCTGCGTGGCGGACGCATGGACGAGGTTCAGCAGATTTGGCTGACCGCCTCGGGTGGACCTTTTCTGCACACTCCGAAGTCACAGTTTTCCACAATCACAGTCGAACAGGCTCTAAACCATCCCACCTGGAAAATGGGCCGCCGCATCACCATCGATTCCGCTACATTGATGAATAAGGGCTTCGAGGTCATTGAAGCGTGCCACCTATTCAACGTGCCCCCCAGTCAAGTGCAGGTGATCGTGCATCCTCAGTCCATGGTCCACTCCATGGTCGAATTTGTGGATGGCAGCATACTTGCTCAGTTCTCGGTGACCGACATGCGCCTGCCGATCCTCTACGCCCTGACGTATCCAGATCGCATTGCATCGGATATGCGCTTCCCGGTCATGGACTTACGACATCTCGAATTCTCCCCCCCGGACATGGGAAAATTCCCTTGCCTGGGTCTAGCCTATGAAGCAGCGGAGGCCGGAGGGGCAAAAACTGTTGCACTGAACGCCGCGGACGAGGTCGCGGTCGCCGCATTTCTCGAGGGCTGTATCCGTTTTACTGAGATTCCTGACATAATTAGAATGGTTCTTGCTGAAACGGGAACCAGGAAATTGGAATCTATAGCTAAGGTGCTTGAAGCAGACGCCGAGGCCCGCCGGATCGCCCACGAAAGAGTTGAGCAACTGGGCTATCCCGCGGCATCGAAGTCAGCTTCTTCTACTTTTCGAGGGGAATAATAAAAACGTATGTCGGGATTTTTTATAGCAGTGCTCGCGGTCGCGGTGGTTTTGGGATTCATGATTCTGATTCATGAATTCGGCCACTACGCGGTCGCAAAGTTGCTGGGTGTGCGAGTCGAGGTTTTCTCGATCGGATTTGGTAAGCGGTTGCTGGGTTTCCACCGCGGCGATACCGACTACCGGGTCAGCGCCATCCCGCTCGGCGGCTACGTCAAGATGAGCGGCGAGAATCCCATGGATGAGCGCACCGGCGATCCCGGTGAGTTCCTGTCACACCCACGCTGGCACCGCTTTCTGATCGCGATTGCCGGCCCGTCCATGAATATTCTGCTCGCCATTGGCCTGCTCACCTTCGTCTACATGGTTCACTACGAGTATCCGGCTGTCCTCGACGAGCCCGCAGTCATTGGCTGGGTGTTGTCGGACACGCCAGCAGCGAAAGCCGGCATCCAGATTGGCGACCGTATCGCGCGCCTTGACGGGATTGAGAATCCAACCTGGAAGCAAGTCGACCCGAAAGAAGCACTAAGTCCGAATCAGCCGCTGGATGTCACCATCGAGCGCGCCGGAAAATCTTTCGAGAAAACCATCGTGCCCGAGGCCTACGGTGTAAATCAGATGGGATTTGCGGGATGGGTCCCGAAAGAGCCCAGTGTTACCATTACAGACTTGGAAAAAGGTATGCCGGCTGAAAAGGCTGGAATACAAATCGGCGATGAGATCCTGACCGTCGATGGCCAACCGATTCCCGCCCTCGAAGCCATGATTGAGACCCTGAAGCGTACCCAGGGAAAGCCGATCGAAATTACGGTCCGTCGCAATGGCCAGCAGAAGACCTTCACCATGCAGCCAGTATTGGCCGATATTCCCGGCCAGCGCGAGCAGCGTTATCGGGTAGGAATCGGCAGCCTGCAGATGAAGGTGACAACCCTGCCCCTGGCCGCCGCCTTCCGAAAGTCAATTGAGCAAAACAAGGAAGGCTCGCTCCTCATCCTCGAACTCGTGCAGAAAATGATTCAACGGAAGATCTCGATCCGGACGATCGAAGGACCGATTGGGATTGGCCGCGCCGCCGGAGAGGCGGCGACGGAAAAAGGCTGGACTCCGCTCATGGCGCTGACCGCTGCAATCAGCTTGAATCTCGGCATCTTCAACTTGTTGCCGATTCCCATCCTCGATGGCGGCGTAATCCTGCTGCTGTTCGTCGAAAGCCTCATGCGGCGCGACATCAGCCTGCAGATCAAAGAACGTATCTATCAGGCGGCGTTCGTCTTTCTGGTGCTGTTCGCAGTCATGGTGATCTACAACGATCTTGCGAAAACTTTGCCGGGAATGATGCAAAGGCTGCCGTAATAACGTGTGGCGCAGGCGTCCTCGCCCGCGAAATCTGATGGAGTCCGGGCGTCCGCGCCCGGGCTGGACGGGTGGGATACGCCCGTTCTCCAACCTGCACGTGTTAAAATAGAACTTCCGCATGGCTAACATTCAACGCAGAAAAACCGTCACGTGCTCGATCAATGGCGTCCGCGTGAGCAGCGATGCACCGGTCGTGGTGCAGTCCATGACTAACACAGATACGGCTGACATCGCTTCCACCGTCCAGCAAGTCGCCGCGCTGGCCCGGGCAGGCTCTGAACTGGTTCGGGTCACGGTCAACAACGAAGAAGCCGCTGCCGCCGTCGCGCCTATCGTCGAGCAACTGGCCAAGCAGGGCATCAGCGTTCCCATCGTCGGCGATTTCCATTACAACGGGCACCAACTGCTCAAGAAATATCCTGAGTGTGCGCGCGCGCTGGCCAAGTACCGAATCAATCCCGGCAACGTAGGTATCGGGCGCAAGGACGATTCTAACTTCCGCACCATGATTGAAGTAGCCGTCGAGAATCAGAAGCCGGTTCGGATCGGCGTGAACTGGGGCTCGCTCGATCAAGCTTTGCTTACCCGCATGATGGACGAGAACTCGCGCCTCTCCGAGCCCAAAGACGCGCGCGAGGTGACGATGGAAGCGATGGTTGTGAGCGCGCTGAATTCCGCCGCACTCGCCGAGAAGTGCGGCTTGCGCGCGGATCAGATCATCCTCAGCGCGAAAGTCAGCGGCGTGCAGGATTTGATCGACGTGTATCGGGCCCTCGCGGCTCGTTGCAATTATCCGCTGCACCTGGGACTGACCGAAGCGGGTATGGGAGCAAAAGGTGTGGTTGCCTCGAGCGCCGCCCTCGGAGTGCTGTTGCAGGAAGGCATCGGCGATACTATCCGCGTTTCGCTCACGCCTGCCCCTGGCGGAGATCGCACCGAAGAAGTCCGCGTAGCCCAGCAGATTCTGCAATCGCTCGGAATCCGCAGCTTTACTCCGCAAGTCACGGCCTGCCCCGGATGCGGCCGCACCACCAGCACCTTCTTCCAGGAAATGGCCGAGCAGATTCAATCCTACCTGCGCGAGCAGATGCCCGCATGGAAAGACCGCTACACCGGCGTCGAAGAAATGAAAGTCGCAGTCATGGGCTGCGTCGTCAACGGCCCCGGCGAATCGAAACACGCCAGCCTCGGCATTTCCCTGCCCGGCACCTTCGAAGAACCCAAAGCTCCGGTATACGTGGATGGCCGGCTGTTCACTACGCTCAAGGGCGACCACATCGTAGCCGAGTTCATCAAGATCCTGGATGGGTACGTCGAATCCCACTACGCGGCAAAGGAAGAAGTCGCCGCCAAGGTCTAGACTCGGCCGCTTCTGTCGGCATCAAGCGAACTTCACTGAGGGCACTCGCGCGTCTGCAAGATGAGCGGCGGCTGCGGGGTTTGATTGAAATCGAAGCTGTCGAGCATATCGCTCGCGCCGGCGTCTCTGGCGGTGAGCGGTGCTAAACCATATCGGGTTTCCACAAACTTCAAAATCGAGGAATGCTCGTACACGGTGTGCGAAACGTAGCTTATTTTTGCGAATGGCGAAATGATGAGAAGCGGCACTCGCGGACCTAACCCGAATTGATCTACTTGCGGAGGAGCGGCATGGTCATAGAATCCTCCGAAGTCATCATACGTAATGAAGATCGCAGTGGAGTTCCAAGCCGGCCCCTGCATGAGTTCGCTAAGAGTTGCTGTCGTCCAGTTTTCACCATCGCATATACTGTTGGGCGGATGTTCGCTGGCTGAGTATGGAGCGACAACCCAACTCATCGCGGGTAGATTCCCGGTCTGTGCATCGCTGACGAACTGCGCCGTTGTAGAGATATTCTTAGACCACGATGGGTTGTTGTGAAACTGGCGAATGTCGTCAAAAATACCGTTGCCACTCTCAATGTAGTACTTCCACGTAACGCCGGCAGCGTCAAGACGGTCCGGTAGGGTGGTGAAGTCAAAGCAGGCCGATTGCTCCGTGCGTGTGCCGTCCGGACTGATTACTGTGACCGTTCCGCTTGGTGTTCCATCGCAACTCACACCAGCACCGGACGAGCTCTCATTGTCGATCACTCCACCCGACTGCGCGGCGATGGTGAACAGGTGATTCGGCAGGCTAGGACCGTGGACAGACGTGAAATATCGGTCGGCCAAAGCAAACCTGCGCGCATAAGCCCAATAGTTAAGAATGTCTTGTTCAGGCGCCGCGACATAAGCCCCCAGTCCCGGGCTGATCACGTCGAATCGATCCATTCTTCCGCCATCGATAGCTTCAATCGCACAATCCCAACCGTTGCACAGTTCGCCCCGGTAGATATCCGGCATTGGGGTGAGCGGTACTTTCTGCTCTGTGGACGTGATTCCGCGGCTTACACCATCCGCTCCGGGGAACGTGCCGAAGTAATTATCAAACGTGTGATTCTCCTTCAAAATGAAAATGGTGTGTTGAATTGGGTTCGTGGCCCTCTCTGAACACGCTGGCAAGCAACAAATGAGAATCAGAAGTAGCCCCAGACGGACGCAACACAACTGGCGAATGTGGGCGGCCGCGAGCTTTATGTGATCCCCCTGACAGGCTATCATTGTACCCTGCGTTACTCAGCCCATACATGGGAGCCAGTCAATCTTTCAAGATGACGCCGATAGTAGCGGTAGATCGTCCTCTTCCAGCAACGGATCGGCAATGGCCTCCAATTCAGGATAATGGCTCAACAGCGGCGCGGGAGCCTTGACCCGTTGCCCGCCTAACATGTGTTTCAACAGCAGGGCATTGACCGCACCCTTCGCTTCAAAATGATTGTTCGCGACCACATACGTAACTTCTGCTTTCTGCGCGATGCGCTCGATCTTCTCCTTCCATCCCGCTAATTCTTGTTCGCTGTACAGATAGTTGTAGCGATCGGCGCCCTTCTCTGCTTCGAACCACTGATCGTAGTTCCGCCCGTGCAAACGCGCGTATCCGACGGGCGAAGTCACGTGTTCGGTGGCTTCCAGTGACCGTCCAATCAGCGGCTGGTCGATATTGCAGAACGCGACATTTCTCTCGGTGAAGTAACTGAGCGTCTCGGGATTGTTCCAGCTTTCATGTCGAACTTCCACCACGCGGGGAAACTCAATGAACTGGCGCAGCAGCGATTCCAGGTATTCGCGATTCAAAGAAGTGTTCTTGAACGAAACCGGAAATTGAATGAGCAGAGCGCCCAGCTTTCCGGTTGCGGCCAAGGCATCCAACCCCTCGCGGGCCAGCCTCTCATCTTCATCATTCGGCTTGATGGTGGCGGCTGAGGTGGGCTCCATCACCGCAATTGGAGAATGAGTAAATGACCGATGCAATTTCGCGGTGAAAACAAACTTTGGATTGATCGCCACCTTGCGCGCCCACAGCTTAACCAGTTCCGGCTTGATGTGGCCGTAAAACGAAGTGTTAATCTCCACCACATCAAAGCACTGTGCCAGAAATTCCAGCGCATGCTGTTTCCGCCGCTGCATTCCCGGCGGATAAAACACTCCTTCCCAGTCTTTGTAACTCCAGCCGGCGGTGCCGATGCGAATCTCGTGCGGGGTTTCCATAAAATACTAAAGACAGAGTTACCGAATTGCAGGTTAGCACAGGAGAAAGGGGTCCACGGGGGATGCTCAGCGCATACAACGAAAAATCATTTCACTGCAGGACCAACGTGACCCAATACACGCCATTGGGATAGCTGGTCGTGCGCGCGTAGCAGGTCCCAACCGAGAAGGTGTGCACCGTCCGCCCTTCGATCGCCTTGGCTGCGGCATCGGGCAGAATCTGCGGTTGCTCGGTGGTGTAGCGGAGAACGTAGGACCCGTGAGAGGCCACGGTCTTCAAGGAATCCGCCCGTGCCATGGAGCAGGCAGCGGCTTCGGCAGCGTCGCTATCCATCCACTGCAACTGCGGTAAATTGGCCTCCCGCCGGGTGCGGGCAATGCTTCCGCTTACGAGGCCTCCGGCTTGTCGCGGCGAATAGGCGGGGAGGCTGTGCGCGAAATCCTGCGCAACATAAAGGGATTGTCCGGCTCGCAGCACTCCGAATCCAGCCACGTTGTAGCCAGGGTTCAGCAAGTTCTCGCGGTGCGGAGGCGAGTGCATCAGGCTCTGGTGGGACTGATCCACGCTGCCCGCATAAGCGACGTTCTCTCCAGCTTGATCCAGATGCAGCGAGCAGTTGGCGGCCAGGCGTTGTGCGAGGGAGGGCTCGCCGGCAAACTGATGCGACAGCTTTTGCTGTCCGGCCATCTCTGCAGCGTGCACCCGCGCGGCCTGGGTCAAACCATCGTCCATCTGCAGCGGCGCGATTCCGGCTTGCGCCCGCGCCTGATTCGCCAACTCGAACAGTGCGCGCTCGGCCTCGGCGTCATAGGGCGATGAATCATTGGAGGAGGGCTGCTGCGCCGAGGCCACGTTCAACACCTTCGCAGGCGGCGATTTCGGATCCTTAACGGGAGCCGCTCCGCCGATCAGAAACATCGCCAGCCAAGCTGTTGGGACCCGAAACATGTTCCGCCTTACCTACGTTCAGGACCCGGGAGGATCACGTTTTGGGGGACCAACTTTACCGCTTTGTTTCTTTGACCATACGCTCTAGAATCCAGATAGGCACGATTACAACGGAGATGGTTCGAATTGACTTTATTCGCGTTTCTAGTTGGCCTGGTTCTCGTTCTGGAAGTAGTCCTTTTGATACTGGTGGTTTCGCTGTTCCAGCGACGGTTTGGCACTTCCTCGCAACTTGAAGCGTTACAACAACTTACAAGTCAGGCAGAAGTGCTGCAGAAGGCCCTTTCCGCCCAGTTCGCCTCCGCTACCGCCGACACCGCGATGCGGCTCGAGCAGACGAAAGGAGCAATCGGTCTGCAGGTTGCCGACCGGCTGGGCGATGGCTTCTCGGCAATTCGTTCCGCAGTTGAGCAACAGATGAAGACGGGGCGGCAGGAACAGTCCGAAGGGCTCACAGCAGCCCGCACCGAGCTGACCACCTCGCTCGCGCTCACCACCTCGCAGCTGAAGTCCGAGTTCGACAGTCTGAACCAGAAGACCGCGCAGAGTCTGGATTCCATTCGCGACCGCGTGGATGCGCGCCTGCTCGCCATCACCGACCAAGTGCAGCAAAAGCTAGATCAGAACATCAAGGAAGGTTTCGCTCAGTTCGAGAAAGTACAGCAGCACTTGAAAGCAGCGGAAGAACAACTCCGCGAAGTCGGGGCTCTCGGACACTCCATCAACGACTTGAACAACTTGCTCAAGCTGCCCCACCTGCGGGGCCGCTTCGGCGAAGCCAGCCTCGAACGTCTTCTAGCTGACTTTCTTCCCGCCCATATGTTCGAAATGCAGGCGCAGTTGCCCGAGGGCGGCGGACGTCCCGACGCCGTCATCCAATTCCCCGACCGACGTCTGCCCATTGACGCCAAGTTTCCGCGTGAAGCCGTACTGGCGCTGTTTGAAAGCAACGTCGAAGCCGAGATCGAAGAAGCCCGCGTTGCCCTGGTGCGAGTGATGAAGGCGGAAGCCAAACGCATTAAGGCCTACATCCAGCCGGAAAACGGCACCACCGACATCGCGCTGATGTATTTGCCCAGCGAGACGCTCTATATGGAAGTCATCCGCAACCGCGAACTCGCCGACTGGCTCAACCTGCAGCACGTCTTCCCGGTTTCGCCCAACAGTTTGCTGATGACCTTGCAAACCATCGCGCTGGTGCACAAGTGGTATGAAGTCGCCAGCCGCTTCGAGAAGAGCCGCCTGGAATTGTCGAAAGCTCAGAAGTCGTTCGACTACTTCCAGAGCCAGTTCGAGAACGTCGGCAAGAATCTAAACAAGGCTCAGGAAGCCTTCGAGACTGCGCAAAGGCATCTCAAGACCTATCGTGGCCGCGTGACCGTGCTCAGCGGCCAGGAACAGTTGGATCTGGATGCAGCAGCCGCCAATGCAACCGCGAAGAATGATGAGCCCATGCTTCCGCTGACGGACAAAGCTAGCGCGTAGGCTGCCGACAACCTGATCCTCCAGTTGCAGACTTCGCCTGCACTTTGCCACAACCGCTCACCCGTTCGTTCCTCCAGGCGATGGTCGAGTCCCTCGGTGCCGGTTGTTTAATTAAGATCCGACCATCGGCCATTGCCTAGCAAAGAACACCTGGACCGGACATCTCGCTGAAGTATGATGGAACGTCTCGCACGAATGAACGCCGGCTATCCGGGTTTATCGACGGAGGATGACAACGCAATGTTCGACCATCCACGAATCTTCTTTTTGTTCTCACTGTTGGTGCTGTGGCTCTCAGCGCAGGCTGGGGCGTGGTTCCGCCGACTTCGGCCCTTGAAGGAGGAGGAGCGCGACGATTTCGGCGTGGTGGAGGCCGCTACTTTGACGTTGCTCGGCCTCATCATCGGATTCAGTTTCTCGATGGCCACCAGTCGTTACGATCTGCGCAAGAATTACGAGGAGGCGGAGGCCAATGCGATTGGCACCGAATATGTCCGCGCAGGCCTGGTGCCTGCCGCGAATGGAGCAGAGGTTCGCGCCCTTCTGAGAAAATATCTTGATCTGCGTATTTTGTTCTACGAAGCGCGCGATGGCCAGGAGCTTCAAAAGATCAACGCTGATACCGCGCAAGTGCAGGCGCAGCTGTGGTCAGCGGTACAGAATCCGGCGGTTGCGCAACCTTCGTACGTGATTGCCCTCGCGGTTTCGGGCATGAACGATGTTTTGAACTCGCAGGGATATACTCAGGCAGCATGGTGGAATCGTATTCCGACGGCCGCCTGGAGTTTGATGATAGTGATTGCGATCTGCTGCAACCTGCTCATCGGATACGGAGCGCGCAGCACTGGAGCAAGATCCACCCTGCTGTTTATTCTGCCCCTGGTTGTATCCATCTCGTTCCAGTTAATTGCGGACATCGATAGTCCGCGCGGCGGCTTCATCCATGTCAGTCCTCAAAATCTGGAAAGCCTGGCCGCGTCCTTACAAAAATGATTGAGTTGAGTGGATGCCAGATGGTGGACGACCACTGCGCTCGTGAACGTTCCCTCAGTTCAGTCCTGAAATAACGTACAAGACGGAAAGCGTCTGGTAGTAACTGTAGGCAAACTCAGAGGCGCTTACGTTGGTGATCACGGGGCCGATCGAAACCACTCCTCCGGGATCGGCGGGAGCCAACTCTCGAACGACTTTCATCTTTCCGGTCGTGATATCCAGACGCTGAATTTTCAGCGGGACTTCTCCCTGCCGGAAGACGTACAACGCTTGGCTATCGGCGGACCACTGTGCCAGCACGTAGCCGGGTTGCACGCCGGGGATCTGTGGCGCTGCCCCTCCGTCGATCCGGAATAGAGCCAGTTTGTAGTCGGATGTCTCACCCGCCAGCAGCTTGCCGTCCGGCGAAGGCAGAGTAGCATAAACGCCTTCGGGAGTAACCGGCTGGGGTTTGCCGCCGGACAGGTCAATGATGTAGGTGCGCCCCGGGCGTCCGGGTTCGTTTCCGTTGACGATGATTCGCTTTCCGTCGGGCAGGAAGTGCGTGCCGTTCTGGAGGCGTTCCAATCCTGACATTGGCATCTCGCGGGGCTGACCGGGGCCGACCGGAAGCAGAGTGAGGCGCGCTGCTCCGCTCTGCGGGACCGAGGCCGCCCAGTGGCCATCGGGCGAAAGCGTGTCCGCCGTACCGTCCGCCAACCGGATCGGCGGCGAGCCGTCGATCCTACGAATGGCAACGGCGTCATGCGGACCTGCGGGTTCCGATCCCTCCTCAAAAAGCACCCACTGGCCATCGGGTGAAATATCTTTTGCAATGCTCCAGTCGTACCACGAGAGATCCTGCGTCCGTTTGTCTTTACCGCTCCACTCCAACGCGAGGCGCTCACTGTCGATGGTAGCGAGAATGCGTCCGTCGGGAGCAATGTCCTGCACGGTAAAGCCGACCGGCACCGTGAGCATTCTTCGCTGCTTCCCGGACAAACTTACTACCCGCAGGGCGCGATTGCTCTCTCCGTTTTCCAAGGCGGTGAACCACACTTCGTTGCCCCTCGGAGACCACGCCAAACCGTATGCCCATTCCCAGTCAGGGGAGAGCGTGGTTTTGTTTCCGGCCAGGTCGATGACGCAGACGGAACCGGTGTCGTCCCATCGCTTGGGATGATCGAGGAACGCAATCCTTCCTCCATCGGGAGAAAAGCGAATGTTGCTAATGGAACCGCTGGTCTGGTAGAGAACTTTGCCGATCGGGAATTCCAGGTTGTCACGTCCACTGGCGTGATGTACGACCGCGAGCTCCCCCTGCGGGCTCCAGTCCGCCCAGGGCACATCCTCCAGAATCTCCCGAGGCGTCCCGCCAATCAGTGGGGATCGGGCAAGGACGCCGCCTTCAAAATCCAAGCGCGCGCCAGGCCTGCCGCGCAGGATGAGGGCCAGTTCGTTGGTGCGCGAAAGACTCAGAAGATAGGAGGAGGTTAATGCTTCCAGCGGACGCGCCAGCAAGGAGTCGGGAATTGTGGAATAAATCCGGAGCGGGTGTCCATTCCAAGAGGCTCCGTAGACTACGGTCCGTCCATCCGGAGTGAAGCGAGCAGAATAAACCGTGCCACGCTCGAACGTGACGCGATGAAACTCGGGGCTTGCAGGCGGTTTAAGCACTCTGCCAAGGTAGACGCCGAGGGCTGTCAGCAACAGGGTGGCCGCGATGCGCGGCAACCACCTCCGGAGCCGGGTTGCTCGGCGGGGAAACGCGAAGACTTGCTTGCTGGTGGTAATGTCGGACAAAGTACCGAGGGCGAAAGCCAGGTCACGCGCCGACTGAAAGCGGTTCTCCGGTTCCTTCTCCAAACAGTGGCGGACGACGTGGTCAAACGCGACCGGGATGTCCTGGCCTTGCAACGACATTTCGGCGGGATCCTCTTTAAGGATCGCGGTCATGGTGTCGACCTGGGTTTCGGCCACGAAGGCGCGCCTCCCAGTAAGCATCTCGTAGAGAATTGCGCCAAAGCTGAAGACATCGCTGCGATGATCCACCGCTTTGCCTCGCAACTGCTCTGGCGACATATAAGCGATGGTCCCAAGGACCGACCCAGTCCTGGTCTGGGTGGTCATGCTGGCAATCGAGTCTGCTTCGCCAGCTTCGGAACCGAACTCGGAATTTACGAGCTTGGCGATACCGAAGTCGAGGATCTTAACCCGACCATCTTTCGTGACGAAAAGGTTCTCCGGCTTGAGGTCACGGTGCACGATACGCTTTTCGTGTGCGGCGACCAGGCCTTGTGCAATCTGCCCTGCGTAGTCAATGGCCTGACGCCGCGGAATGGGGCCATTGAGCAGGCGTTCGCGCAGGGTCTGCCCTTCCAGCAACTCAGAAACGATGTAGGGCGCGCCATCGTGCATGCCGATGTCGAAGATGGCAACAATATTGGGATGACTTAAAGCGGCGGCGGCGCGGGCCTCCTGCTCGAAACGGCGCAGGCGGTCCTGATCGTGAGCAAGAGAGGGTTTGAGTATTTTGAGGGCGACGTGCCGCCCCAGCCGTTCGTCGCTGGCACGGTATACCTCCCCCATCCCCCCAAAACCAATCTTTTCCAGAACTCGATAGTGACCCAGTACTTTACCAATCATGCAAAGCTGAAGCGGCGTGTGTCGGCATGTTAGGGCCGGACTCGTTTGATGTCAACAGAGATGTTCAAATTTCCGAACAGCGCCCGGCTCGGCGCGGGCGTGCGCGCCGGGATGAACGCTGGAACGGCGATCTGGGGTTTACAAAGAATTACACGCTTCAGCTTTCTTATCAAGGCGACTTCCGGGTAGAATCATGTTTGCTTACAAACAGTTAAGCTGCACGTTACAACGGGCGTGAAGGCTGCGCTTTGCCATATTGCCTTTGACTTCAGCACAATTCTGGAGGGAAGTTGGTACTTTCATACTAATGGCCATCGAACGCTTGGGCTCCTGCAAGAGAGCGGCAGTCTTCATCCTCCTGGTTCTTTCTGTAGTCATAGCGGTCTCCTCCCTTTCGTTGGGACAGGTAGCTCCGCGGTGGGATTTTTTTGGCGGCTATTCGTATCTGAGGCTGGATTCACCAAGTTTTGGTTACGCGAACTGGTCCAATCTGAATGGATTTAATGGCGAGATTGTATTCAACGTCACCCCCCGGTGGGGAGTGACGTTGGACGGAAGCGGGCAGTACGGGAACCAACTCACCGTATACAACTATATGATTGGTCCGCAGTATTCCCTGCGAAGGGACAAGTCCAAGTTCTTCGGCCACGTGCTTTTCGGCAAAGCGCAAAACACGGTTAATATACTAACCGCGACGCGGAACGGATTCCTGAGTGTGGGACGCTCCGTCGCTGCGGGGGGAGGCTATGACTGGGATTTGACTCCGCGCTTTACGCTTCGCGTCCAGGCAGATTACTTGAACACCTATACGTTTGGGGCTACTCAAAACGATTTACGCATCTCAACCGGTATCGTGTTCCACCACGGCCATATTGGCCGGCGTCCCAAACTTTGAATTTAAGGGTATTGCATTTCCGAACCTGGAAACTTCCGAAGCCATGTTGCTTAGATCCGTCAAGACTTCCACTTTCTTCGTAAGGGCGATGATGCCGAGGGCCGGAGCATCCCTGATTTTTGTGGCTCTGGGATTGGCCGCTCTCACGGGGTGCGGTTCGTCTCCCTCGTCGTCGTCCACCACGCAGTTCCCCTCTTCCCATACTGCGTATGTAGCGCTACCGACTTCGAATGCCGTGGCCGGATACCGTATCGATAACAACTCGGCGAGCTTCACGAGCATACTGGGATCACCTTACCCTGGAGGCACCTCGCCGTCGTCCGTGCTGGTGCATCCTTCCAATCGCTTTGTGTACGCATCGAATCAAGGTGGGGACGATATCTCGCTCTTCACCATCGACAGCACTTTGGGTTCGTTGCTGGAAGTGCTGCCCCGAACCGCCGCCGGACTTACGCCAGCTTCTCTCGTCATGGACAGCGGAGGAAACTTTCTTTTTGCG
>Ga0207037_10186_pt1 | contig 20541 bp, 18 predicted proteins | sample Alteio_BWMinCont_75_FD_153268 | JGI IMG/M metagenome (GOLD analysis project Ga0207037, IMG submission 153268) | Enriched cells from forest soil in Barre Woods Harvard Forest LTER site, Petersham, Massachusetts, United States -... | ecosystem: Environmental > Terrestrial > Soil > Temperate forest >... | reverse complement strand
ACGTATCGGCAGTCCGCCGATGTGAAAATAAAAATTAGGGCACTCAAAGACAAGAATGTATCTCGAATCCATTTTTGTGGTCATATAATACATATAACCGTAGTGATTTTGAACCACTGTAACTTCAGCCCAACTTCCAGGGAGATAGTTGTTTCCATAGTCAGGAAATGGAGAATTGATATTTTGCACCAAGGCCGATGGACAGTATAATGACTTGAAATCGTTTAAATAATTTTGCAGCCCAAACCAATAAACACCGTTCGATTGATAATTATCAACTCCCCCCGCAGAACCCCCGGGGGGTTGCTCAGCATTACAAAAGAAATTTCCTGAGTTATCCATTGCGTAAGCCCACTCAGCAGCCCCAATCTGATGGAGATTATTCATACATTGTAACCGTCTAACCGTTTCACGCATGCGACCCAAAACAGGCAATGAAAGCGCCATGAGCAAAGTAATGATGGCGATCACGACCAACAGTTCGACCAGAGTGAAGGCTAAAGATAAATGATAACGCATACAAAAATAGGAAGCTTGATTACCATCCGCCTTCTTGTCCAGTTTCCGGGAGAATGTCATGGCATCGATTCAAACCAGCTATTTGAAGGCTTCTTTGTCCAAAGTGATGGAGTAAACACCATTTTGTCGAATTCTTGTTTCCTCGTCATGCTATAGCCTATAGGAGAATGGCTGTGACAGCTTTAGCCACTTTGGAATTTTGTTTCGCCGTTTCGGAACGCTGTTTGATTGCTTGTTTTGCCATTTTGTCACTGTGTGCCTGTTGTGCCATCATTAACGGCCATCCTTTTGCCTCTAACCGTGGGAACATTGGAACATCGGGAACATCGTTCCGGATGTAAAATGAGAAGGCTGACCAGGCTGCTTGGATGGAGTGGGGGATGTGCATTCACAGGCAATCCGTCCCGTGTGTGGCAGCCAGGATGGACAGATTCACAGCCAGCAATTAGCATCAGCAACAGACGCAGATTCCATTCTGGATGTTAAGCACATTATGTACATATGGACACTATCTCACATAGCAGCGCACGCCCGATGGCTGTTAAGATCGCACTTACATATTTGGCGTTCGATTGTGGTGTGGCTACCGTTATGGGAATTTATTACGGTCGGTGGGACGTATCTTTCTATTATTACATGTTCGGATTCGGTTTGATTTTAGATTTTGTCCCGCTCTGGTTTGCTTTTCGCCGGAAGAATTGGGCGCGGTGGTTTGTCGTCATTTACACGGGTTGGAATGTTTGCTATTCTCCATTGTTGTGGGTCCGATACCATCAGACATTCTCGGCCTTTTATACAGTTTGGTTCTGGTTGAGCGACCTGTTAGAGTTTATCGCATTGATTGCCCTGTTTCATCCCTCATCGAATCGGTGGTTTCAAACCAGGACGACCGTAAGTGAGCGGCTAAGTGTAAACGGACAACCAGAAGCATGACTTTCGTCATCTACTTTACTGCTGGTATTAAAGCAGATTTTCAATTACCGGTTTAGGCATGCATGATCGGAATAGAATCCAATGAAAACCCGAATCATGTGGATTGAACGAAAGGAGGGGCTCGCTGGTCCTGCTCGAATAGGACGCGTGACTTTTTCAAAGACCCTGAAATCTATCCATTATGCAGGTAAAACATTCCAAAGCCTCACGGGGCGGGCATCCAAAGCAAACTACTACGATGTGGACTCTGGCGAGGAATATTGGATTTCAGGATGCCGGAAGGATGGCAGAGATGCTCTTTATAACACGAGCGTGGAAGTTGATGAAGACGTGAGAGAAGAATATTGGAGCAAAATCAGGGAACTTCCTGAAAAAATCCAAGTGACTACCTTCCGTGCATTAGGGAAATGCAGGTGAAGCCCAATCCGTTCACGCATGGCAGCCAGGATGGACAAATCCACAACCGGCACGTAACATCAGCAACAGAGGCAGATCGACGTAGAACTGGGTTGGGAAGATGTGACTACATAATAAGCTTTACGCGCAATAGATCCATTATGATTCAACGCATTTTACTTCCTGTACTGTTCGTTCTTCTCTGGGCTGCGGTGTCCTCGCGAGGTGAATCAGCCGAAGAATCATATCTCAAGAATGGTGAGCAAAAATGTCACTTTGGTGATTACAAGGGAGCGATCACTGATTTTACAGAAGCAATTCGTCTGAATCCAAATGATGCAGTGGCATATTACGATCGTGGCACCGCCAAGAATAGAACAGGCGATCATGACGGTGCAATTGCTGATTATACGGAGGCAATTCGTATTAATCCAAATTATACAGAGGCATACAGTGATCGTGATGTCGCCAAGTTTGAAAAGGGGGATCATGGCGGCGCATTTGCTAATTCTAAGGAAGACATTCGTATTAATCAAAAAAAACCAAATAATATTGATCCAAAATTTGAATTCGGAAGAATCGATCAGATCGATCCGGACACACAGACCTTTACCCTTAAAAGGATTTCTAGGAAAACAGAATTTACTCTTTCACGAAAAGGAAAGATTTTTCTTCCAAGTAAAGCTCAATTATTTTCAGATTTAAAATTAGGCGATCGTGTAGCAGTAGCCTATTTTACAAGAACAGATGGCAAGCGTTTAGTAACTTGTATTTTTCCGAATTCTTATCTGCTCTGGGCTATCACTCTGTTTTTAGGTTTTAATGTTCTAAGTCTCTGGTCGTTGGGTTTTATTTTACTTAAATGGCGGAAAATTTTCTTACGAAAGATTGGTACAGATCAAGGGTTCGATGTTGGAGTTTGGAACGGAAAAGAAGTAGTGATATTAGCTTTTTTATTTCTTTTCCTGTTCAGTCTAATGCATTTCTTTATAAAAATATTGGATTATTTCAAATGCTCTCATAGTACTCTTTTTCTCGCTTATATTACTGTTGTTATAGGATTTTATAGTCTGTTATTTATTGCGGTCTTGTTCTTACTTAAACATAAGAGAACGACCTGGAGAGATGCGTTTGAATTCATTAAATTAAAGCCTCAGAAGATGCTAATGGACGCGCTTATCTCATTGGCCGCTATTGGGATCCCAATTGAACTTAGCGAATCGATCATGAAGCGCTTGTTTCAAGTCTTAAATTGGTCAAGAAAGCCTCTTATATATTATCACATCGCTTTAGATTCCTTTTGGAAAAAAACTTTTTTTGCTTTGTGTTTAATTATATTTGCCCCGGTTTTTGAAGAAATTCTTTTTCGTGGAATTCTGTATAACTTTTTTAAAGGAAAGATGGGGGTTGTTCATGCAATTTGGCTTACGTCTTTTTTATTTGCACTTGCTCATTTCCAGATATTTGGCTTTCCTGCTCGATTTTTAATTGGAATTGCACTTGCAGTGTTATACGAATCGAGAAGGAATCTCGTCTCGAGCATGACTCTTCATTCTATTTTTAACGCACTTTGTGTAGTTATGATGCTCATTAGAGATTATCTTGGATATAGTTTTTGGTAAGGACTCATCTTCCATGTCAATCACACGACAGCCAATATGGACAAATCCACAATCAGCAATTACCATCAGCACCAGACGCCGAATGACTTGGGGCTGGATTGGGAAGGTGGGGTTGCTCAAAATCCGACCCACGAAACACATGCTAAAAAAGTAGGTGAACGTTAGAGCGCCGAGAGAGTTAAGGTTCTAGAGAATTTCCTTTTTCAAATTCTTTGAATGCATCAGCTAACTCCACTTTTTTTTGATCAAGCTTGGTACATACAACAACTGTTCCTGCTAATGACCTGACAGGCCTTAGTGGACGCCACGGATGTATAGTTGAGCCTGGTTGATTTATGAAAAAACAGATTTTAATAACAACATTTATTCTATTCGCTTGCTGTATTGTGATGTCACTTATTTCAAAAGCGGATGGAACCAAGATCGATATGCCCTATGAATTGTATAGTTGGCAGGTCGATAAAGGGTGGAATTTTGCGTTGCTTTACAACACGAGCCGGGAGAAGTCACTCGATGAAATATTTGATCCAAAAAGTACGATACATGGCCTTCAAAATCTTAAGAAACGCTTAACAGCCTTCCCCCGTGGCACCACTATTATATGGTTTTCCAAAGTAAAAGTGAAAACAAAATCCGTTATTGAAATAAATCTACCTCCTAAAGAAATTGTTGAAGATGTAAAAAATTATTCAGAAATTCATGGAGTAAAAATAATGTCGTAATAAAAGTGTAAACAGACAACCATAGCATGGCCCTTAATATCCCAAATGCCTCAACACCCGTATACACGTTCCCGATGTTCCTCATGTCAATCATGTGGGTGAGGGGGGTCGGAATGGGGGATGTGCATTCACTGGCATTCCAGTCACGCAAATCAGCTGGGGTGGACAAAATGGTGGCACCTCTCTAATATTTGTTCTCTTTATGAAAATAATTAAGAATACGGTCAGGTTTCTTTTGCTTCTTGTAATCCTTAATAGCTGTGTCAGCTGCACTAGGGTTCCTCCTGGTTATGCGGGAATCAGGGTTAATCAGGTTGGCAGTGACAAAGGGGTGGAATCCTATCCGCTAGTGACAGGGTACGTCTTTTACAATCCGATAACGACTGCAATCATTGAATACCCTTGTTTCGTTCAGACGGCCGTATGGACAAAATCAGTCTTTGAAGGCAGTCCCAACAATGAAGAGATTACATTCAATACGAAGGAAGGTCTTGTGGTTTCTGGCGATATCAGTCTTTCGTATCAATTGAATCGTGATGATGTGCCCGCTTTTTATGTGAAATTCCGTACGGACAATATTAATAATTTCACACATGGTTTCTTGCGAAACATTGCACGAGATGCTTTCAATGAAATTGCTGCTACGTATGGCGTAGAGGAGATTTATGGAGCCAAGAAAGAAGATATTTTGAAGGCCGTACGGGATCGAATTAACGGGGAAGTGAAGGTATACGGGGTTGAAGTTCAGCAGTTCGGATTCATCGGTGCTCTACGCATCCCAGATAATGTCACAGAGGCTTTGAACAACAAGATCAAGGCGACGCAGGATGCCATCCGCGTGGAGAATGAATTGCGCCAATCCAAAGCGCAGGCGCAGAAAGTGGTGGCCGCTGCCGAAGGTGAAGCCGAAGCCAACCGTATTCTTGCCGCTTCAATCACACCACAGCTCATTCAGTGGAAACAGCTTCAACTGACGCAGGACGCGATTGCACGATGGGATGGTAAGCGGCCGCAGGTGGAAGGTGGCAACTCGGGCTTGCTCTTGCAGTTGACGCCTCAACATTGATTTTATGCGCTATAAGAAGAATGACACTTAGGCTAATACTCTGCCTGGACCGAAAAGGTGGGCCCGCTCACGATGACTACGTTCAATACATCTCGTGAAATCCCAGCAACCGTAGAACAAGTCTTTGCCGCGATCAGCGATCCGAAACGCTTGTCGCGGTGGTGGGGACCAGCCGGTTTCACCAATACTTTCACTGTCTGCGAGTTTAAGAATGGTGGGCGTTGGTCTTTCACCATGCACGGACCAGATGGCCGCAACTATCCAAACGAAAATGTGTTTGCGGAAATAGAATCGCCGAGAAAGATCGTTGTTCAGCATGCCTCGGAACCAAAGTATCACTTAACCATTGTCTTGTCTTCGTCGGCGGTGGGCACTGTCGTATCTTGGTCGCAGGCATTCGAGAGCTCAGAAGTTGCTAGCCGCATAAAACACATCGTCGTCCCCGCCAACGAGCAGAACCTTGAGCGTCTATCGGTTGAGGTTTTGCGTAAACTGGGCGGCGGCTAACTGCGGCGACTTCGTTTTTCTGAGCCAGGGAAGATGTTGGTTCAAGCCTGTTGACCGTGATCCATGTTCCCGATGTTCCCCATGTCAATGATGCGAGCAGGGAGGATGGAGTAGATGATGGGGAAAATACCCCATAGGCGGCGCCTCACTTAAGGCGTAGTGTTCAATGAACAGAGGAAAGCAGCCTATTGGAACAAAGGATACGAGTTCAAACCGAGATTGAATGGAGAATTTATGCCCTTACTTCCTATTATCATCACACTCATTGTGATCGGCATCCTGCTTGGGCTGGTGAACATAATTCCCATGGATGGTCAGATCAAAAGAATCATTCACACCATTGTGATAATAGCTGTGGTTATTTGGTTGCTTAAAGTATTCGGGATATGGAGCTACCTCATCAACAACCTCCACGCCTTCCACACCTGAATACAGGCGCAATTCTCCCATCGGCTGGCCATCACTCAACGACAACTTTTGGAACCTCTGAACTTCTGGTGACATCGCCAAACATCCCGAAAAATCTGGCAACAACCTGGACCGGAAAGATGGGCCCGCTCAAAGGAGCTTCAATTCGAGATCGCCCAACGCAGAATAGAAACTATTCAGGCGGGAAGGATCGCTCACGAGATCTGAAATGACGCTTCCGCAACTTGTGTCGAAGTAAGAGTCGTTCTTGTGTTCCTTCTGGTCCCAGTCGGATGCACCTTCCTTCTTAATAGCCCAAGAACCCTTTTTCGAAAGGCCACAGGCCACGTTCAGTGTCGGGCGGCCGTGATAACTTATTTTCACGGCGCAAGCATAGCGCATCCGGACACGATTTACAACTCGTGGTGTCACTTTTCCGGCAGGAGAGGGCGTATCTTAAACGTTCAAAGTTCAGCTCAAATAATGAGCCGCCCAATCCTTTCCATCAGCTGACCTCCACTCAACGACAATTTTCAATATTCCAGTACCCATCCAAAAATATTTACCAACGTGGGACACCAGATGTGACACTATGGATGGCCAAGGGATGTAACCTGTTCAGAATCAAGGGAGCGTAGGAGGCGAGATTCGAACTCACGGTTCGAATCTCAGGTGAATCCACAGTTTTGGAGGTTCAACTTGCTGCAAACGAAGAGGTTCAAGGGACATGGACTCACATTCAGTAGGATAGCTATGAAAGGTGGATATACATTATTCAAAAAGCTGAGGGAAATTTGCCCGATGCTTTCATGCCGGGTGACTCATCTTGAGATGCCTTGCTCGAATGAGAACCATTCTACTTATTGCTGTAGATTCTCACTCTTTTGCTTTACCCCGTTCTTCTGTTTCTTCGATATGTTTCGTGGCGACTTCCACCTGTGATTCAGGCGTCTTGAAACATATCGCCACGGCATAAGTCATGATAGTCCCGAACATCACGCGCCACTGAAATTCAATCGTGGGAATCCAATCTGGAGGAGGACTCATTTTGATTCCCGTGATCAGAAAATAAACGTCGCGATGGAGCCCGCTCATGTATGATACGAAGAAAAAACCGCAGATCATGGCAGTCACATTGCCCCATTCACTGCCCCGCCTTTTGGTGGTCATCCCCACTATGAAGACTCCCAATAGCGAGCCGTAAGTGTAACCAAAAATGCCAAGCACGATGGGAATGATGCGCGCGTTTGGGTTTTTGATACGGGCCCACGCGGTAAGCGAGCCGATGGTGACGAGCACAATGGCGAAAATGACAGTGCTCCAGCGTGCCGCGCGCACGATACGGCGTTCATTCGCGTCAGGATTGAATGGCACGTACCAGTCCTTTGTATAACTTGTCGCCAAAGCATTCAACGCGGTGCTTAAGGATCCCATTGCCGTCGCGAAAAGCCCCGCTGCCAAGAGTCCGCGCACTCCCGGGGGCAATTCGTGAAGAATAAAATAAGGAAATGCATTCTTCATCGAGAGGTTGGGATCGGGATGCACCTGGTAAAATGCGTAAACAAGGATGCCAATCGTAAGAAACGCCATCACAATGGGGAGATCTGCCAGGCCTGAGAGGACGAGAGCAAGACGGCTTTTGTGATGGTTCTTTGCAGTGAGCATCCGCTGCACCATGTCCTGGTCGGTTCCATGGGTGGCCATGGTGACAAACGTGGATCCAAGGACCGCGCACGGAATCGTGTATTCGCTCTCCAAGATGTTTTTGACGTTATCCCAAACGCCTTTGTTCGGAGTGGTTCCCCAATCCCAAAACTTGGGGTGGGAAATGTAACCGGATGCGACATCCCAGCCGCCGGGAATCCGATGCAACAGAGTGTAAATGGCGAACCCGATCGCACCGAACATCACGGAAGCCTGGATCACATCGGTCCATACCACCGCCTTGATGCCTCCCACTGCGGTATAAAGCGCCGTCAGCAACGTGATGAACGTAAGTGCGACGACATAGATCTGAAGTTCCTGGATCTCAGTCGGCTTGGCGCCGGTTACCATCTCAAATCCGAGAACGAGGAGAATGGCAGCAACATAAAGGCGTGTGCCGCTTGCAAGGGCGCGTGTGAGAAGAAAAACGGCGGAGGCCGCATTGCGCGTGACAATGCCGAAACGGATGCGCAGGAACTCATAAATCGACACAACGCGGTAGTCGTAATAGGGCTTGATGAAAACATAGCTGACGATAATGCGGGCCAGGATGGTGCCGATGGCAAGCTGCGCATAAGTGTAGTTGCGAAGCGCGAAGCCTTCGTTGGGCGTGCCGATGAAGGTTGCCGCGCTGATCTCGGCGGCGAGAATCGAGGCGAGCACCGCCCACCATGGAATTTGGCGGCTGCCCATCGCAAAACCTTCCATCGTCTTCTCGCCGCGGCCTTTGATCAGGCCGATCGTGATGATGATCACGAAATAGACGGCAATCACGGCAAGATCCAAGGCGAAATTCATGATTTCTGAAAGTGCGAGAGCGCGTCGACCACCCCGAGACTACAGGAACGATTTGCCACAAATCCGCCGGCTTTGCCAACGACTTCTTTTACCTCTGGAATGGCATTGGAAGGTGCGCCTACCCATTGCGCGTAGGTGCCGTCGAGCATCGGCAGATCGTTGTAATGATCTCCGGCAGCAAAAATCTCTTCACGTCGCAATCCAAGCAAACGACCTACTTCTTCCATGGCCGTGCCTTTGTTATAGCGTTGATGGCTGAAGCGGAAATAACCGCCGTTGCGCACGACTGAAAGGCAGGGGATCTCGCCGCAGCGTTTTTCGGCGTGTCGATGGATCACATCGGCTTCCGTATCCGTCGAAGCAATGATGCAGAGCGGGGACCACAGATCCTCATAAAAATGTGCGTCAAATTTTCCACTGATCCATTCGCGGATCTGATGCAGCAACTCACCCGCTTGTGAAAAGAGTGTCTGGTGTTCTGCATGGCAGCAGGCGTTCCATTCTGCATGTTCGTCATATTTTTCGTCCTGCCGCATGTGAATCTGGCGTTCGACGGTAATGATGAAATCCGGGAAGATCGGGCAGACTTCCCGCAACCTGGAAGAAAGGTCTTCGATTTCGCGTCCGGTATTGATCACCCACTTCACACCCGATTTCTGAAGTCTGCCGATTTTTTCCAGGAATTCGGAGGTGATCTCCGGATGGCTGTCCATTCCATAAATCGTTCCGTCGAAATCAGTGGAAATCAGTCGAATCATGCTGCTTACAAGTCCAATTTGCCCAAGTAGTGCCGAAGCACATCCTCGACGGTGACAATGCCGATGTCATTTCCCTCCGTATCCTTGACGAACGCCATGGGAGAACGAGCTTTTCGTAGGATGGCGAGCACATCCTCGAGCTTCATGCTGCGTGCGATCCGAGGAGGATGGCGAAGTTCTTCCCCGACGCCAAAGATGAGGTCGTAAGAAACCCAGAGTCCGTCCCATTGCGCCTGTTCCCGTTTTTTCGAGATCACCGGCAGACGCGAGTAACGGCTCATCGCAACCAGGGCATATCGTTCTTCCTTGGCATCATCCTTATGGGTCGTCACGACCTCAGATTTGGGACGCATCACCTCCTTTGCCGTCGCGTGCGGGCTGTCAAGAATCGATGCCACGAGATTGCGCTGTTCGCCTGTCAGGGCGATTCCGCCTTCCTCCTCCTTTGCGAGAAATTTGAGTTCTTCCCGTGTGACGAACATTTCTCCCGACGAAAACTTTCCTCCCATCAGTTTCAGAGCGAAGCGGGAGAGAATGGCGAAGAGCTGCACGAGTGGCCAAAGCAGCCAATAGGCCACCCAGAGAAAGGGCGCCAGTTTCGTGGCGAGCCGGTTGGGGAATCTCCGAAACAGCGCTTTGGGCACGAGATCGCCGTAAAGTCCAAGGATCAGGGCGAAAAGCAGCACGGCGCCTCCGGCGGCAAGGGCACCTTGTTCACGGAGGAAAAAATGCGCAATGAGGACCGTCGCGATTCCGTTTACCAGCGTGTTGCCGACGAGTACCGTCGAAAAAAGATGGCTTGGGTTTTGTAAAAAACGCATCAATTTGCGTGCCCCCCATGACCCTTTTTCCTGCAGGTGCCGCACTCGGACGCGATTAAGAAGGAGCACTCCCGTTTCCATTCCAGAAAAGAACGCGGAAAGAACGAGACAGACAAGGATGACCGCGATCAAGCTCATCGTTTCCTCCTTTGATCTCGCACGAGTACGTTGCCGACACGTAAACGCTGCATGGCTTCCACCTGGAAAGAAATCCCTCGATAATCGAGCATCTCCCCCACCTTGGGGAGTGCGCCCATCCGGTCTGTCAGCCATCCGCCCAGGGTATCGATGCCATCCGCTTCCAGGTCGAGATTGAGAAGGCGCGAGACTTCCGGCAGGTGAGCGCTTCCGCGAACGAGAAAAACAGATGGTTCCAGTTCCTCCCACGCAGAAGCTTCGTTATCGTATTCATCCTGAATCTCACCAAAAACTTCCTCCACGATATCCTCGAGGGTGATGAGCCCCTCAACCCCGCCGAATTCGTCCACAACCATGGCCATGCGCTGCGGTCCGCGCAGAAAATTTTTCAACAACTCGAGTGCGGTCATCGTTTCCGGCACAAAAGCGGGCGGCTCGATGAACGCGATGGGGTCCGCTTCAGGTTGAAGCAAAAAGTTGCGGACGTTCAGCACCCCGATCACCGAATCGGGCGAACCGCTGTAGATCGGAAGACGTCGATGTTTGAGTTGTGACGCGCGGTTTTTCATTTCGGGAAGTTCCATCTCCACGTCGAGGCATCCCATTTCGCTGCGCGGGGTCATCAATTCACGGAGATTGCAGTTGGCAAGAAAAAGCGTGCGCTCAATCAGGCGGCGTTCCGCGGGGCGAAGCGTGCCTTCGCGGGTGCCTACATCGAGCATGGTGATATATTCTTCTTCTGTGAGACCATGGGGCGGTTGCTTGATGTTATGAGGAATCAACCGGGACGTCCAATTTTGGGAAAGCCGATCCAAGCAAGATGCGACCGGCCGGGCAATGCGCTCCAAGGTGCGAAGGGTTCCCACAAGGTTAGGAGCGATAAAACGGACCTTCAGGGTTCCAATGGCTTTGGGTAACAGTTCGCCGAGAAAAAGAAGGGATCCCACCGTAATCATGATTGGCAGCCATACCCCACCCGAAAAAAATCGATGACACAGGAAGACGGCCCCCAATGCTACGACGGCATTTGCAAGGACGTTGCCGAGCAGGATGACGACGAGATATTTACGCGGTTGCTGATGGATTTCCTCGATCCAACCGACGCGCGGATCCTTCCGCTTGCGAAGGGTTGCGAGCGTGTCCGGACGAATGGAAAAAATGGCGACCTCAGCCGTCGAAAAAAAAGCCGAGGCAATGAGGGCGAGCACCGATAGGGCGATGATCCATTCCGCAACCCAATTCATTCCACGGAGACTAGCAGGTTGGGCAAAAAATGGGAATGATTTGAGATCAGGAATTCAGGAACGGAGGGCGATGCTTCACTGTCCCTGCTTGGTCGATTTGTTTATGAGCTGAATTATCATGAAGGACGATTCTTTAAGGCGGTTTTTGCCCTTTCACAATATGTCAAATATCTGCCATCTCTTTTGGATGATTTGCGCCTAGGAACATGAAATGCGTCCTAAATTTGATGATTTTTTCTTCTTTGAGCATCTGATAAACAAGCTTCGTATTGTTCAGGATGACATTTTTGTGCCGTATCCGCCGAAAGAATTAATTCAGAACGAGTTGTTTGGAGCCCTTTGTGAGTGTGTTTGAGCGCTCGCGAGGCTTCGATCGTTTTAGAACCTCTTTGAGGTAACGCCCGGTAATGGAATTTCGAAGTCCCACCAGCTTTTCCGGTGTTCCCATCGCCATGATTCTTCCTCCGCGCTCGCCACCATCCGGTCCCACTTCGATGACGTAATCCGCTTCGGCAATCATGTCGAGGTTGTGTTCGATCACAATCACGGTATGGCCTGCGTCCACGAGGCGATGCAGAACGCCCACCAGTTTCTCGACATCTGCAAAATGGAGGCCGATGGTCGGCTCTTCCAGCACATAAAGGTTTCCCTTCTGGCCCGAATGTTGGAAGAGCGTCATTTGCATGCCGTGACCGCGCATCAGTTCGCTCACGAGTTTCAATCTCTGTGCTTCGCCTCCCGACAAGGTGGGGCTGCTTTGACCCAGGGTGAGATATGCCAGGCCTGTGTCTCTCAATAGACCGAGTGGCATCGCGATTTTTCGATCGAACGAAAAAAACTCCGCTGCTTCCTCAATCGACATGTTGAGCACTTCCGCAATGGTTTTATCGCGATATCGGATCTCCAGCGTCTCGGAGTTAAAGCGGCAGCCTTCGCATAGATCACACACGACGTAGGTGCTCGGCAGGAAGTTCATTTCCAATTTGACGCGTCCCTGGCCGGCGCAGTGGGAGCACCGTCCGCCACCCACGTTGAATGAAAAGCGGCTTGCCTTATATCCACGGATTCGCGCGTCGGACGTGGCGGCGAAAAGCAGGCGAATTTCATCCCAAACGCCGAGATAGGTTCCTGGACAGGAACGCGGCGTTTTTCCGATGGGAGACTGATCGACTTCGTAAGCGGAGGCGATCAGATCGCGTCCTTGAATGCTGGTTCTCCATTTTGATTTTTGATTGCGAATCCCATCCAGAAGCGTCCCGCGAACGAGCGATGATTTTCCTGCGCCGCTCACCCCGGCGACCACAGTTAGACGCCCTGCGGGAAACTGCGCGGTCACATTCTTAAGATTGTGAAGCGTGGCATTTTTGAGGGCGAGAAACTTCACGCCCTCGAGCGGCCGCCGTTTCCCTTGAAGCGGATGGCGCATCGGATTCACCAGTGCTTCGAGCGTGCGGCTGGAATGTGTTCTGCCGTCGGATTCACGGGGAATGGGGCCGGACCAGACCACTTCACCGCCATGTTTGCCAGCCCCTGGACCGAGGTCAATCAGCCAATCGGCACGCCGCATCGTTTCCTTGTCATGTTCCACGACAAGAAGCGAATTGCCGCGTTTTTTGAGGCGATCGAGCACGTCGAGCAACCGTTCGTTATCACGCGGATGAAGCCCGATCGTAGGTTCATCCAGGACATAGAGCACTCCGCGCAGCGTCGATCCGAGTTGTGATGCCAGGCGGATGCGTTGCGCTTCGCCACCGGAAAGCGTGACGGCCGCGCGGCCGAGCGCAAGGTAGTCCAAGCCCACTTCATCCATGAATTTTAACCGCTCGGCGATTTGCGGAATGATGTCACGCGCAAGAACGGCGGACTGGCCTTTGAACTTCAATTTTGTGAACCATCGGCTTGCCGCGCCCGAGCTCATGGCATTCAAGTCCCTAAGAGACAAGCCATGTACGAAAACGGAAAGGGAATCACGCTTCAGGCGAGCGCCCCGGCACACTGGGCATGGTTGTTCCTCGCCGTCACCGGCGCTTTTACGCTCCAGTTGTTGATCTCGAAAAGATTCTTCTTCGCCTTGAAGGAGTTCCAAGGGTGTTTGGTTCCAGACAACCCCGTAGCCCTGGCATTGCGTGCACCATCCGCCGGGGCTGTTGAAGGAAAAATCCTTTGGGTCAAGCGGTGAAAAGGAGCGTTGGCAGGAAGGACAGACGCGAGATGTCGAAACGACCATTTCCTTTCCCCTGCGCATGGCTGCGGGATCGGCAAGTTGCAGCATGCCCTGTCCGAGACGCAGGGCGTGCAGGATCTGTTTGCGATCTTTGGTCCCGCGATCAAAGACGCCGCAATCGATTTCGATGGTGTGTTCAACGTAGCGCTCCAGCCGTTTGCCGCGAAGTTGGTCAATGGGGAAGAGTTTGCCGTCAATCCTAAGCCGTTTGAATCCATGATCGGAGGCCCATTCTATCACTTCCTCGTGAAAGCCCTTCCTGCTTCGCACAGCGGGCGCGAGAAGCCGCCGAGGTTGAATTTTCAAGGCTTCCATGACCTGAAGCACGGCAGAATCTTCACTCTGGCTTTGAATGGGAACCTGGCAATCAGGACAACATTGAGTTCCCACCCTGGCATAGAGAAGACGGATGAAATGATACGCCTCCGTGATCGTGGCTACGGTGGATTTCCAGCCGCCGCGCGTGATTCGCTGTTCAATGGCAACAGTGGGTGGGATCCCTTCGATCAGATCGAGGTCGGGACGCGGGATTTGCTCGATATATTGGCGTGCATAGGCTGACATGCAATCGAGGAAACGGCGTTGTCCTTCTGCGAAGACCAAGTCGAACGCCAAAGTTGATTTGCCGCTGCCACTGAGTCCCGTGATGACCACGAACTGGTTGAGAGGGATGGAAAGCGAAATATTTTTTAGGTTGTGTTCACGAGCGTTCTGAATGCGGATGCCGGACGGAATATCGTGCTTTGCCGAAAATTTCTGGAGGGAGAGCTCTTTCTTGCCGTTTTCGAGGAGTGTGAAGGGGGAAGCTTGAAGCACTGCCATCAAAAATTTTCCTGTTTCAGATTGGGCGTGCGCCGCCACTATTTCAGGCGTGCCGCAGACAACGACGTTGCCGCCTTCATCTCCGGCACCGGGGCCCAGATCAACAATCCAGTCGGCGCATTTCATCACTTCAAGATTGTGCTCGATGACGATCACGGAATGGCCTTGATCCACAAGATCCTGAAACACGGAGAGGAGTTGGCGGACGTCGTCATAATGCAGGCCGGTTGTGGGTTCGTCAAAAATCAGAAGCGCGCCACCCGAGCGGCCGGTGTGGGATTCCGAAAGAAATCCGCACAGTTTCAACCTCTGGGCTTCTCCTCCGGAAAGCGTAGGACTCGGCTGACCTGCCTTGAGATATCCGAGTCCTACACGTTCGAGGAGCTGGAGCTTGCGAATGGCTTCATCGCGGGCTCGATTCCACAGGATCCCATCGTGGGCGGGGGGCGAAAGTTCGGATAGATGGGAACGAAGTTCTGTGATGTCGAGATCGAGCAGCTCGGCCGCGTTGCGCGAACCAAGCTGCACCTGGAGCACTTCGGGTTTGAAGCGCCTTCCTTTGCACTCGGAACAGGCGACGATCACGTCGGCAAGGAATTGCATCTCGATTTTCTCGAATCCGCTTCCACCGCAGCGCGAACAGCGGCCTTCACCCGAGTTGAAAGAGAAAGTGGACGGGACAAATGCGCGGCGCTTGCTTTCCTCAAGCTGGCTGAAAAGATTTCGGATCGGCTCCCAGGCACCCACGTAAACAACAGGATTGGAGCGTGAACTGCGTCCCAGCGGAGATTGGTCCACGAGGACCACTTCCCGCAGTTTTTCACCTCCCGAAATTTTTCCGCACGCACCCGGATTGCCGGTCCATGCACCTCGCGCGCGCTGCAGGTTTTCGTAGAGCACGCGGTGCACGAGCGTGGATTTGCCGCTGCCGGAAACGCCTGTGATGCAGACGAATCGTGCAAGTGGGATCGTGACGTCGATTCCCTTGAGATTGTTTTCCTTTGCTTCATCAATCCGAAGGTTTGGCGTGGAGCGGTCCACGGAGCGTCGCGACAAGGGAATGGGAATGATGCGTTTGCCGGAAAGATATTCGAGAGTGAGGCTGGAGGAGCTCGGAAAGGCGCCGTTGGCGCGGGTTCTTCCTTTAAAAATGAGTTCACCGCCGTTCTGTCCTGAATGCGGGCCAAGATCCACGAGATAATCGGCGGAGCGAATGACTGCGGGTTCATGCTCCACAATGACGAGCGTGTTGCCGCGGTCCCGAAGCGCACGAAGAACCCCGATGAGGCGTTCCACATCACGCGGATGAAGTCCGACACTGGGTTCGTCCAGAATAAAAAGGGTGTTCACCATGGCAGCGCCAAGGCAGGTCGTGAGATGAACTCGCTGCACTTCACCGCCTGAGAGGGTGCGCGCCGTGCGGTCGAGAGTGAGATAGTCGAGTCCCACGTCGCCCAGCAACTTCAAACGCGAAAGGATTTCTTTTTCAATCAAATGGGTAGGGTCGTTTGATTTTGAAGAAGCGTTGAGGGTCATCATGTTTTCCATGAAGGCCCGCAAATTGCGGACGGGCATGGAGTAAAGTTCTCCCAGATGTTTTGAGGAGAGCTTGAAATTCAACGTTTCAGGTTGAAAGCGCGTGCCATGACATGCCACGCATGTCCGATAGGCGCGGTAACGCGAGAGGAGAACACGAACGTGCATTTTGTAGCTCTTCGACTCGAGCCATTCGAAATAACCTTTTACTCCATACCAAGGGCCATATTCGGTCTCTCCCGGATCTTTTTCATCGCCTTCGAGGATCCACTTTTTGTGCTCCTTGGGAAGATCGCAGAAGGGCACATCGACTCGAATCTTTCGCCGAGAGCAATAATCGAGGAGTTCTTGCTGACATGTCGCCGACACGCCGCTTTGCCAAGGGCGAACCACGCCCTGACGCAGGGAAAGCGAATGATTGGGCATCACCAGTTCTGAATCGATTTCGATCGTCCTCCCGAATCCGCGGCACTTGGGGCATGCGCCGAAAGGATTGTTGAACGAAAAAAGCGAAGGAACAGGAGAGGGGAAGCTGCGATCACAACGCGCGCAATGCCGGCCTTCGGAATATTTATATTCTGCGCGGTCCTCGAGTGAAATGAGTGAGAGGCGTTTCTTGCCGGCGCGAAATGCCGTCTCAGCAGCTTCGAAGAAGCGGCTGCGGCTGGAAGTCGAAAGATCCATGCGGTCTTGGATCACAAGCAACGTGGAAGCGTGCAGCTTGGGGGATGGAGCCTGGAGCAGGGAGTCTAGCTCCTGAACTTCTTTTCCGTTCCACCATCGGCGATACCCTTGCTGCATCAAAATTTGAGCGAGCTTGGAAGCGTTGACTTCCTGGAGGCTTAAAGGGAAGCACAAGAGAACGGACTTTAATCCAAAATGCAAAGCCTCTTGATAGACTCTTTGTGGTGTGTCGTGCTGCACTTCCTGATGGCATTGCGGGCAGAAGAGTTGAGCGCGATGGGGCATCAACAGTTTGAAATAGTCGCAAAGTTCAGTAAGCGTTCCGACGGTGGAACGTGATGTTTTGACGGTATTTCCCTGTTGAATCGCGATGGCGGGAGGAATGCCTTCAATGGAGTCGAAGCGCGGTGGATCCAGCCGTTCCAAAAACTGGCGGGCATAGGGGCTGAAAGTTTCCACGTAACGACGCTGACCCTCCGCGTAAAGCGTATCGAAGACGAGCGAGGATTTGCCGGAGCCGCTCAACCCTGTGACAACGGTCATTTTGCCGAGCGGAATATCGAGATCGAAGCCTTTGAGATTGTTTTGCCGGACTCCGCGCAAGCGAATCGCGGCGTTGTTTGGTTTCATGCGAACTTCTACTGAAGCATGAAATTTTGGAAAGGCAAATGACGATGAGGATTGAGATTGTGATTCTTTCCCGTCTTAGAAATCATCAAGAATGGTTGAATTTGTAACGATGATCCACGATGTGGCATTTGGCGGTTCCGGCGTGGGTCGGCTGCCCGATGGCAAAGTGGTTTTCGTTCCCTACACGATTTCCGGTGAACAAGTCCGCGCCCGTCTTGTGAAGCAAACCAAAGGCTTTGCGGAAGCGGAATTGGCCGAAGTGCTCCAGCCGTCGCAAACCAGGATTTCGCCTTCGTGTTCTTACTTTGGTTCCTGTGGCGGATGTCAATACCAGCATATGCGTTATCGTGAGCAGATCCGCATAAAGGAAAAGCAGTTGCGGGATACGCTGCAAAGACTGGGCGGATTTCGCGAATTGCGGGAAATCCAAGTCTTTTCTTCGCCGCGCGAATATGGCTATCGCAATAAGATTACCGTTCATTCCGGCCAGGATGGACAACTTGGGTATTACGCCCGTGACAATCGCACGATTCTCGATATTGAGCGTTGCCCGATCGCCAACGATGCTGTGAACGCCAGGCTTTCGGAATTTCGCTTAAAAAAAGCGCATCCATCCCACATTTCTATCACGGACGAGGAAGAGCGCTCAGCAAGTCCCGAGGGCAGTTTTCATCAAGTCCATGCGGACGTAGCGCAACTTCTGGTCTCGTGGGTGCGGGAACAATCGCAACCGGTGAAGCATGGCACCCTTGTGGATCTTTATTGCGGATCGGGCTTTTTCACTTTTGGGTTGGTGGATTTGTTTCAGGACGCGGTGGGACTGGATTACAACATGGCTTCAATCCATGAGGCGACACGGCGCGCCCAGGAGGAAGGACGCGCCCATGTGCGTTTTTTCGCCGCGCCTGTCGAGGAACGCATGGAGTGGATCCTTGAAAGCAGCAGCGCCTCGAAGCGGCTTATCCTCCTTGATCCGCCAAGGCAGGGCGTTCCAAAAGAAGCGATCGAGGTGCTGCGGAGCCAGCTTTGGGAGCGGCTCATCTATGTTTCATGCGACCCCGGGACGCTCGCCCGCGATTTGAAACTCTTGAGGCGGGGGATGGAGGAGCGGTTTTCACTCGCCGCGATCGGCCTTTTTGATATGTTTCCGCAGACGGCGCATATCGAGGCGGCAGTGGTCCTAAATCGCACATGAAATTTGTTGCATGGTTCCTGATTTTCGCAAGCAGGCTTGCTTTCGCCGATCTCTCGAAGCTGGAGGATTTGAATTGGGACGACAGTCTCGCGAAAACGCTCAGCCGCAGTGCGGTAGAGGCGCTCGCCATTCCCGGGATCGAGTGGAAGCACGCTCAATCAGAGCATTTCATTTATCACTTTCAACAACGCTGGATGGCGGAACGCGCAGCTGCCGAGGCGGAAACGTATTACGACCTGATCAAAAAGGATTTGAAGATCACCGATGATCAATGGGAGGTGAAAGGCCAAATTTTTTTATTCGAAACAAAAGAGACATGGAAGACGTTTGTCGCCAATACGGGCGTGGATCGCTGGAGTGGGGGCGTTTGCATTGGAAACGAAGTTTTTCTCCTTTCTCCAGCTGCGGCAAATCCATTCACAGGTTCGGTTCTTCCGCATGAATTGACGCATTTGGTCGTCAATCGTTTCGTGCGAGGGCGCCTTCCCATCTGGCTCAACGAAGGAGTGGCCGAACAGCAGGGACGAAAGCATTTCGTCGAATATACCAAGCCGAAGGGATTTGGTTTTCTCCTCGCTCCCAATGTGGTGTCGCAAGACGATTATATTCCGCTCGATGAGTTAACGCAGGCTAACGACTATCCTGCGGACAGCAAGAAGGTCACAACTTTCTATCGTGAGTCGGTGCGACTCGTTCAATTCCTGATTGAAGATCATCCGAAACAGGATTTTCTTGAATTTTTGCAGGCCATGGCAGATGGCCTGCAATTTGACCACGCGCTGGATCGTGTTTACGGCACTCTTTATCCGGGACTCGAAGCTTTTGAGTCGAAGTACAAAGACGTGGCGATTTCCAAGGTCAAGCTCATCGAGGATCGGCCTGCGACTGAATAGCCCATGGCACGCGTCTATCCACTTTCGTCGCACGCCGCGGAGGCCTGGCAAGCGGCTCTGAATGCCGTGCTGCGTGGCGAGGTCATTCTTTTCCCCACCGAAACGGTGTATGGATTGGGCGTCGATTCGGCCCGCCCCGAGGCGGTGGAACTTTTGTATGAATGGAAGGGGAGACCTCGTGAGAAGCCGTTCCAATGGCTCGCTGCAAATGTCGAACAGGTGCGCGCAGGTTCATGCAGATGGGATGATCTTGCGGAACGGCTGGCAAAAGCATTTTGGCCGGGGCCTCTTACTCTCGTGGTGCCGGCTGGCGAAGGAACCATTGGCTGGCGGATTCCAAACCACAATGGGCTTTTGGAATTTTTGAAGCAGTTGGCGCGCCCTCTGATCGCCACAAGCGCAAATCTTTCCGGGATCCCCCCTCCGGTTGAGTTTCAGGCGGCTCTGCTGGAATTTGATTCTCGGGTAGCTGTCGCGTTAGACGGGGGAACATGTGTGGCTGGTGTTCCATCCACGGTAGTGGAGGTGCAGGGCGAACGGGTTCGCATCCTGAGACCAGGCGCGATTTCGGAAGAAAAAATTCGCGACGCGACCGCGAATTAGTGTCCCACGTCTTGCGCGCGGCAGAAAGCGACAATCTCTTTTCCAATGGGAGGCTGAAAACGAACTCGATACATGCCTGAAGCCGGATCTATCGAGCCGACTTTGAGTTTGCTTCCTTTGAAGAATTTGCCAACGCGCTGAGATGGTTGGTAGGGATTATAGGCATCAATGTCCCGCTGACAAATAAAGTCGCTGAATGATGTCTCGGCTGCTGCACCGGAAACCGATGCGGCATTCCCGCTATGCCCCGAGATTGAAGGCGACGAAGCTGTCGGGGTCTCGTTCAAGGTCTTGTTGCGCTCTCTGTCCTGATTGAGC
>Ga0207037_10178_pt1 | contig 20962 bp, 14 predicted proteins | sample Alteio_BWMinCont_75_FD_153268 | JGI IMG/M metagenome (GOLD analysis project Ga0207037, IMG submission 153268) | Enriched cells from forest soil in Barre Woods Harvard Forest LTER site, Petersham, Massachusetts, United States -... | ecosystem: Environmental > Terrestrial > Soil > Temperate forest >... | reverse complement strand
AATACCGCTAACCCGTATACTTCCAGGTTAAATTCACTGGCCGATAAAAGTTACAACCAATCATTGGTAGGTTCGGCTTATGTGGATGCTACCATAATTAAGGGACTTACCTACACCAACCAAATTGGCTTTCAGTTTTTCCCGAATGAATATAATGGTTATTATCCAACCGCATACCAGGAGCCGGTACCAATAACGTCAAACGGTGTTAACGAGGGCGGTAGTTATACAACTGATTGGCGCTGGTTAAATAAGCTTTCGTATACTACAACTATTAATAATATTCATAATATAACAGCTTTTGTAGGTTACGAAGCTAACGAGAACGTTTTCCGTTCTTACGGATCAACAGCTACCAATATCCTGTATCCATCTTCAAATACTGAATATTTGGGCAATGGAACAACCATAGCAGGGCCGGGTAACGGCACCGGTGGAAAAACTACCAATGTGTCTTATTTTGCAAATGTAACTTATTCATTGCTTGATAAATACCTGTTTACTGCTACAGCAAGACGCGATGGGACGTCAAAATGTGGCCCGGATGATGAGTATGGAAACTTCGGTGCTGCAAGCGCAGGCTGGAGAATTTCAAAAGAAGACTTTTTGAAAGATGTATCGTGGTTAGATGACCTGAAATTAAGGGCATCATACGGAACCGTTGGTAATAACGCCGTTAACGTAGGTAACGCATATCTTACATTGCTTGCTACGGGCCCGTTTGGTAATTACGACTTAGGCGGCACTAACACCAGTTCAATAGCAGGTTTCTATCCGGCTCAAATTGGTAACCCATATTTGCAATGGGAAGTAAATAAAACTACGAATTTAGGGTTCGATGCTGCTTTTTTACATAATAGCCTTACGGCCTCCTTTAGCTGGTTTAACAGGATCACCGATAAATTGATTGCTCGACCACCAAGCCCGGGCACAGCGGGCTCAGCTGCGGCCCCGATTGAAAATGTGATGAATTTTTCAAACAAAGGTATTGAGTTAGAATTGGGGTATAACAACCATGTTGGTCAGGTTAAATACGACATGAGTTTTAATATTACTACTGATAAAAACAGGGTTAATTATATTGACGGACTTCCCGGCGCATTTATTCAGGGCGGTCAGTACGGATCAAATGGATCAACTTATCTTACCCGCAGTATTGTTGGTATGCCGGTTTCCCAATTTTATGGATATGAGTATCAGGGCTTATACCGCACTTCATCAGATGTTACCAACCATGCTACAGAAACCTCGCTGGGTATAACTCCTGCCAATGCATTAGGAAATATCATGTATAAGGATTTAAATGGCGATGGCAAAATTGATCAGAACGATGAAACGTATTTAGGAAGCCCGATTCCTAAGTTTACTTACGGTTACAGCCTCAACCTATCATACAAAAGCGTTGATTTTGGTGTGTTTTTGCAGGGATCGTATGGAAACAAAATATTTAATTATGCTCAGGCAATGCAGGAGTTTCCCAATCAAAACGGAACAGGAGTTGGCGGCCTTGCAGCAGGATCATTAGATACCTGGAGCCCGTCGAACCCGAATGCTACCTTGCCTATTTTTTCTCAAAACTCTTCGGTAACGTCACCAACACCGCCATCAAGTTTCTTTGTGCAAAGTGGTTCATACCTAAGACTGAAAACAGCTACTTTAGGATATACGCTACCTAAGATAAGGGGCATCAGAAAATTGAGAGTATATGCGCAGGCATTTAACCTGGTAACTATAACTAAATATAAAGGGCAGGATCCGGAAGTGAATGATGGCAACCCTAATGATTTAGGTATTGACTACGGTACAGCTTACCCTATTTCACAGAAGTTCCTTTTTGGAGTAAACATGGGTTTATAATTTGATGACTATTAATTTATCAGACATGAAAAAAATATTTCTTTTTATATGTACAGGCTCAATAATGGTGTTGGGTGCTTGCAAAAAAAGCTTTTTAAGTGTCCCTCCACAGGGGCAATCAGGGCTTACCATTGATAAATTTTACAATCAGGCCGGGGTTCAACAGCTTTTGGTTGCGGCCTATCACGATCTTACCGGCATTGATGCTAAAAGTACCTGGTGGGGTACTTCGGGTACCAATTGGGTATACGGCGATATCACCTCGGGTGATACTTACCTGGGCGGTAGCGCAGGTAGCCCCCCGCACCAGGTGGCCGATTGTTTTAATATCGAAAACTTTCAGGAGTTGCCAACAACCGGTTTTCTGGATGATAAGTGGACAGCTGATTATGATGGAGTTGCCCGCGCAAACGCAGTAATTATTGCCGCAACACATGCAACTGATATGACAGCGGCTCAAAAAAATGAAGCAATAGCGGAAGCCCGTTTTTTACGCGGACATTTTCATTTTGACGCCAAGAAAATGTGGAACAATGTTCCTTATGTAGATGAGAACACAGTTAATTTCACTTCGCTTGCCAATACGGCTAATATTTGGCCGCAGATAGAAGCAGATTTTCAGTTCGCCTACTCAAATATGAACGAAACCCAACCATTGGCCGGCCAGGCTAATAAATGGGCCGCTGCTGCTTATTTAGCTAAGTGTTATATGTTTGAGCAAAAGTTTACTGATGCTAAAACATTGTTGGCAACCATTATTGCCGACGGGAAAAATGCGCAAGGTGTAAAATATGCGCTAACGCCTAATTATCATGATAATTTTGATGTTGGTACGGAGAATAACTCAGAATCAGTATTACAGATCAATTTTTCAGTTGATAATGCCAGCCTTCCTGACAATGCCAATTTAGGTGAAACTGGGGTGTCTCCTGTAGGTTTCGGAAGCTTTGCTGATGTAACCTATGGTTATTGGAAGCAGCCTTCATTTAACCTGGTAAATGCGTTTAAGACTGACGTAAACGGTTTGCCAATGATGGATGCCAACGGTATTGATACCTCAAACGTTACCAACATGAAAAATGATGATGGTATAGCGTCATCCTCACCATTTATACCTTATCAGGGTGGCGTTGATCCAAGGCTTGACTGGTCTGTCGGTCGCAGAGGTGTTCCGTATCTGGATTGGGGAGTTGATGCGGGCCAAAGCTGGGTAGAAGATCAATCATATGGCGGTCCATACCTTAATATGAAAAATATGTTTAAACAAAGTGAGCAAGGCATTGGGTTTGGCGGCATTATAGCAGATTACTACTACGTGGGTAATAGTGCGGTTAACTATAATATTATCCGCTATGCTGACGTATTGCTTTGGGCCGCTGAGTGCGAAGTAGAGGTAGGTAGTCTTACGCAGGCACAGGTTTATGTTAACATGGTAAGAGCAAGAGCTATGACCGGGGCATCGGTGGCTATTGATAACAGTTCAGGTTCGCCATCAGCTAATTACAAAATAAGTTTATATAATACACCTTGGACTAGCCAGACGGTTGCCCGCAATGCTGTTCGTTTTGAAAGAAGGTTAGAATTTTCGCAGGAAGGGCAACGCTTTTTTGATTTGGTACGATGGGGTATTGCCGATACTTACTTAAATGCTTTTGTAAAAACGGAACAAACAAGGGGAGTGGGCAGCGTATTAAATGGAGCAACCTTTACCAAGGGGAAAAATGAATATTTCCCAATTCCACAACAGGAAATCATTTTAGATCCAAAACTGAAACAAAATCCGGGGTATTGAGAACCCGATAATCTAAGATGAATGATGATCAAAATGGGTCATCATTCATCTTTATCAAACACTATGAAAATAAATTTTAAAAAAAGTATATTTTATTGCTGTGTTGCGTCGGCTGCTGCAATGTTGATGAGCACAGCAAGCTTTGCACAGTATCAGGTTAATTCGAGATCATATTATGTAAATGCTTTTGGAAATGATAAAAACGCCGGTACAAAAACAGCGCCTTTTAAAAGTATTGGTAAAGTAAACAGTACCCGCCTGCATGCCGGAGATACTGTTTATTTTAAATCGGGGCAGGTTTTTAACGGTAGTTTACTCATTGTCAGAAGTACAGGAACACTGAGCAGACCGGTGGTAATAACATCTTACGGAAGTTCAAAGGCAACCATTGATGCTAAGGATAGTGTTGGAATTGAAATGTATAACGGTGCTTATATTAAGCTTCAGCATTTAACACTTGTTGGCTCGGGCCGTAAAACAGGGAACACAAAAGATGGAGTAGCCATTAACTACAGCAACCACATTGTGGCTGAAGATATAGACGTTTCGGGTTTCCAAAAATCGGGCCTGCGCATTTATGCTTCAAAAAGTATTGTTGCAAAAATGATATTTGCGCACGATAATGGCTCGGCAGGAATTACTGTAGAGAGCCCCTATCCAAAACGTGAGAGCAGTAATATAAAAATATTGAATTGCCGCGCCGTAAATAATCCGGGCGACCCAACCAATCTTACCAATCACAGTGGTAATGGAATAGTAGTTGGCAACTGCAAAAATGTACTGATTGACCATTGTATGGCTACCAATAACGGCTGGGACATGCCCCGTATTGGCAATGGCCCGGTGGGAATATGGGCTTACGAGGCCGAAAATGTGGTAATTCAGTATTGCTTATCTTATAATAACAAAACTTCAAAAGGCGGAGCCGATGGTGGGGGGTATGACCTGGATGGCGGCGTAACCAACTCTGTGGTGCAGTATTGTTTTTCGTACGGAAATCAGGGAAGCGGCTATTGCATATTTCAATATTGGGGCGCTTCTGCATGGCACGACAATATCTTCAGGTATAATATCAGCGAGAACGATGGTACAGTTTCTGACTCGCAGGCCGGCCTTTACATTTGGAACAGCTCTGACGACGAAAAGCAGTTTTATAATTGCGACGTGTATAGTAATATAATTTACAACGACAAAGTGGCGGCGATAAGCTTTTCGGACAAGAGCGAGAGCAAAGGCATCCGTTTTTACAATAATATTTTTGTAGGTAAGGATTCGCTTATTAAGGGGATTGACAAAGTCGGCGACGTAAAATACCTGGGTAATGACTGGTGGAGCATTGACAGCGGGTTTAACATTAAAGACATACAAGACCTCCATACCTGGGCCGTAAAAACAGGTAAGGAGCAATTAAACGGAAAAGTAATTGGATTAAATATAAATCCTGATTTTATAACCCCTGGGAATACTACCATTCCATCGGTAAGTCAACTACCAAAGGCATTTGCCAATTATTACATTAAAAATGCCCGAATAAGGAAAAAGTTTGCCCTGCTGCAATTAAAAAATTGAACAATTAAACCAACCATAAAGCATATAAAATGAAACGTCGTAATTTTATTACAGGGGCATTAAGTTTGGGTATTGCCATGCATCCTTTTGTAAGGGCATGGGGCAAACCAACGGCAGGTTTTAAGAACACTACATGGAGGTTAGCGGGACCTGCAAAGCCTGTATTTATATATAATAATTGGTCGGCTTATGACGAATTATCAGACAATAAACCACAAACCGAAGAGCTGGCCATGAATGAGCTGGCCGAAATTATACGTTTAAAAAAGAGCGGCGTTGAGCTAGATTATTATGTAATGGATGCCTTTTGGTTTGCGCTTTGGGGTGGTTACCGCACCTGGCACAAAGAGCATTGGCCCAACGGTCCCGATAAATGGCTGGCAACTTGTAAGGCAAATAATATAAAACCGGGAATGTGGTTTTCAACCAACCTGATTGCTACCCATAGCGGCCGGTTTTTGGAAGTGATACCGGAGTGGAAGGATGCTTTAGGTACCGACCCTAATATTATGTGTTTGTTTGATGGAGGGTATTTAAACCACTTATCAAAAACCCTGCAAATGTGGTATGATAAAGGCGTACGCTTGTTCAAATTTGATTTTGCCTATTTTGAAGCGGTAACACCGGCCATGAAAGATAAATTCACCAAAGAAGAAGTGGTGGAAAAAAACAAGGTAGCATTTATGGAAATGCTGCAGCAGTTCCGCAAAAATAATCCTGATGTGCTGATCACCGGGTATAATGGATTTGGTGGCGATATGGAAAATACCTATACGCCCTTTGATAAAAAGATTGACCCGCGGTGGATGGATACCTTCGATACTCTGTATTGCGGCGATCCCCGTTTTTCGGATGTGCCGATGATGAATATATGGCGTTCGCAGGATAATTATTCTGATCACCAGGTGAGCGCATACCAGGCGTACGGTTTGCCGATCCGGAGGATTGATAACTGTGCTTTTATGATCGGTAAAACGGGTACCTGTTATTACCGCGGCCATAACTGCTGGAAAGGTATGTTGATATTAGAGCTTGCCCGCGGTGGATGGGTTAACGTGTACCACGGCAATCTCGAGTTGTTAACTAATGATGATGCGCAATGGTTTGCAAAAGTGCAGGGCATTTATCATGAGCTGCAAAAACAGGATAATATGCTAACATTCGGTTCCATCCCCGGCAAGGGAAAACCTTATGGCTTTAAATCATCAACCGCAAAAGGGATACTATGTACTGTTGTTAACCCGTCGCAGCAAACAGTTACTATGGAGTTACCGGCAAATTCATCATCAAACGGCTATGTGCTTTATGCCGATGGCGGGTACAAACCTTCGATAAAAGGTAATCAACTTACCCTCGGTGCCGAGCAGTTGGTTGTGGTAGGCTTTGATGAATATGCCAACCCAAAACATTACCTGGGAATTGATGACACCATCCATATTCCATTAAGTATTGATAAGATCGAAACCACTTTCGCCCTCACTTCAAAAAACACCATTGAGGGTAAGGTGATCGGGATTAATGGTAAAGACTTGCGTATTGTTTTTCAGCAGTTCTATAAAAACGGTGATCCCTGCCGCTCGTGGCTGGGTGCACCACCTGATGGCAAGAAGGTGAGCGAGGTGATCAAAATTGCGGTGTCACAAGACGGCAGATCTGTCCCGGCATATATTGAATACGATAAGATGATCTGGAGCGGCTTGTCGTGGGGAGTGACAGAAGTGAAACAGGGTTTGTTTGATCATTCAAAGCCACTATTGATCACATGTAGTACCGATGAAAAAGATGCTGCAATTTTAAAAGCTGATGTTTACGCGGTAGAATACGCGCAATAAAAAAAGCGTCATTGCGAGGTACGAAGCAATCCCCGATTTACAGAGCCGCTCTGCATAGTATAGAGATTGCTTCGCACCTCGCAATGATGCGCGAATATGAACTACAAATATTAAAAAAAAATGAAACCTACAGGCATTGCCTTTTTTATTTTAGTTTTTACAGCTTTTGGCGCAAAGGCGCAAAAAACTTATTCTATTGATGCATCGAAAGTTTTAACCGATGTAAAATCGGGGTATTTTAAAATGGGCAGTCCCGGTCAGCCGGGAAGGCAGCTATTGGTAAATAGTCGTTATTTAACCATAAATGGTGTGCCGCAAATTCCAGTAATGGGCGAACTGCAATATTCGCGGATGCCTAAAGAACGCTGGGAGGATGAGATCTTAAAAATGAAAGCGGGCGGGGTAAACGTTATTGCCACCTATTCATTCTGGAACCATCACGAGGAAATTGAGGGACAGTTTGACTGGCAGGGTAATAAAGACCTGCGCAGCTTTGTAAAGCTTTGCCAGCGTTTGGGTGTTTTGGTATATCCAAGGATTGGCCCCTGGTCGCACGGTGAGGCTCGCAATGGAGGTACGCCCGACTGGATATTGCGGAAGAAGTTTTTGAACGACAGGTCGCTCGATCCGGTATATCAGCAATATGTAGAGCGCTATTTTAAGGAAATTGGCCTTCAACTAAAGGGCTTAATGTACAAGGACGGTGGACCGATAGTAGGCATTCAGTTAGAAAACGAATACTGGAAAGGCAAAGCCGGTGAGCCTTATATTTATTGGCTAAAGCAAACTGCATTAAAATATGGCATGGATGTGCCCCTTTACACCGTTACCGGCTGGGGCGATGGTTCGGTGCCGCCTAACGAGGTAATTCCGCTTTGGGGTGGCTATCCTGATGAATCATGGACACCTGATATCCAGAAAATAAGCAGTTGTGATAATTATCATTTTAGCTCATTCCGTGATGATGTTACTATTGGCAACGCGCAGGTAAAAAAGAAGGATCAGTATATGGATTACAGTCTTGACCCATATTTTACCTGCGAAATGGGTGTGGGTATCTTTAACTCCATACACCGCAGGCCGGTTTTAGGTAAGTTGGATGGCTTGGGAATGATTATGAGCCGCATTGGCTCGGGCGGAAATTTGCTGGGTTATTATGTATTTGCCGGAGGCTCAAACCCGCTTGGCATTTACAGTACCATGCAGGAAGATAAGGACGAAACCGGTTACTGGAGCGAGTTGTCGCCAATTTCGTACGATTTCCAGGCGGCCATTAAAGAAAATGGCCTGCTGGCGCCATCGTACTTTGAGGTAAAAAAGTTTGATTATTTTTTAAATGAGTTTGGTGCTCAACTGGCGCCAATGGAGCCCGTGTTTGCTCCAAAGGCCGATGCCGATTTACAATATGCGGTAAGAACAAAAGATAACAGCGCGTTTTTATTTGGCATTAACTATTGCCGCAACAACAAACTATCTGAAAAAAAGCAGGTCAATTTTGAAGTTAAGCTAAAAAATCAGATCATCATATTTCCGTCAAAACCGGTAAATATAGCTGATAGCAGCATGTTTATATGGCCGCTTAATTTAAATATGGGCGGCACCCAATTGGTTTATGCGACCGCCCAGCCTTTGTTTAATAATGGCTCCGAATGGGTATTTATACAGGATGCCGCTAAGTATCCGGAGTTTTGCCTAAACGGGGCAGGAATTGATAAGGTAGAAGCCACGAACGGGCATATTGCGAAAAATAGCCAGGGCTACATCATTAGTGATCTTCATCCGGGTACGCAATGTGTTATCAGCATAGGCAGAGCAGATAAACAGCAAAAGATCATCGTGTTAACAAAAGAAGAAGGTCATAACGCCTGGATTTTGAACGATGCTGATGGTAAAAAGCTGTTTTTTTTATCGCGCGCGGGCTTGTATATGAAAGATAACGAACTGCACGTTACCGATACCTTAGCCAACATGAACTTTAAAATGTTGCATAGCGAAGGCACCCGGGTTACAGCCAACGGCAGCCCGTTTGCGGTTGAAAAGGCTGATGGCTTGTTCGACAACTACCAGCTTAATTTTGCAGCCAAAAAAATAGCTTGTAATTTAATTCAGCAACAACCGCTGGATGATGCGGAATGGCTCACAACATCAGTAAAATATATTGATGGTAGTAATGAGCTATATCATAAGGAGTTTCAAAAAGAATTTAGTGCAGATGATCCGGCGAATATAAAATCTGCAAAGCTGATTATCTACCCTGAGTCGGATTGCAGGGTGCGCATTAATGATAAGTGGTGCAACCAGCAAATTACCCCGGGTGTTTTAAACGTTCTGGATATTACCGGTTATATTAACAAAGGTGATAATGTTTTGCTGATGGATTTCCCATACATCACTGGCGACAAGGCTTTTGCCGCAAAGGTGGAGGTAGAATATTTTAATACCAACAGGCTCGATTTTGGCAGCGATACTTCATGGTTGGCTACCGATCTGTATTATTTCCCGCCTACTTATGGCAGTAAGCCGGTTTACCCGCTTGGTTTTATAAAACCACAAGTTGCTACCGCCCGCAAAATTGTAAATAACCAGGCCCTGCAAGGTGTTGCCAACTGGACGATACCAGTGCCCTGCGATTATCTGAATGGTCTTAATAACTTGTATCTTGTTATAAAGTATAAGGGCGACAGAATCTCTGTACGATCAGATAACAAGCTGATTGCCGATAACCTGAATAATAATACCGAATGGCTGATGGACTTGAAACGGAACGGCAGCCAGTTGGAATGCCACGATCTGCAATTGGAAGTCCGTCCATGGAAAAATATTAATAAGATGTATTTTGATATTGCCCCGGCTAAAACGGATGAAGGCGTATCGGCCATACAAAGCATCAGGTTTGTGCCTGAGTATAAAGCAGTACTTGAAGTGAATACAAAACCGTAATGAGAAGAAGTTTAATCTTATTTTTCTTTCTGCTGATAAGCATGGCTGCGTTTTCGCAGCCTAAGTTTGATCATATACTGTATGGCGCTGCTTATTATTACGAGTATATGCCTTATGAACGTTTGGATAAGGACGTTAAGATGATGCAGGATTGTGGTATTAATGTGGTACGGATAGCCGAATCGACGTGGGCTGTATGGGAGCCGCAGGACGGAAAGTTTGATTTTTCGAAGCTTGATCGCGTGCTGAATGCCATGAACAAGGCCGGGATAAAAGTAATTGTAGGTACGCCTACTTACGCTATTCCAGATTGGTTGGCAAAAGAGCATCCCGAAGTATTGGCCACTACGCCCAATGGTAAAAATAAATACGGAGCAAGGCAAAATATGGATATTGCAAGCCCGGTATTCAGGTTTTACGCGGAACGGATGATCAGGAAGATAATGGAGCATGTGAAAGATAACCCCGCGGTTATTGGATATCAGGCCGATAATGAAACCAAACACTATAATACCGATGGCGATACCGTAAATAAGCAGTTTGTAAACTATCTGAAAGCCAAATTTAAGACTACCGATAGTCTTAATAGCGCCTTCGGACTAAATTACTGGAGCAATACGGTTAATAACTGGAACGATTTTGCATCAATGCAGGGCAATGTGAATGCAAGCCTGGGTACCGAGTTTTCAAAGTTTCAGCGTAAGCTGGTAACTGATTATTTGGCGTGGCAGGTGGCTATTATTAATGAATATAAAAGGCCCGGTCAGTTTGTTACCCAAAACTTTGATTTCGACTGGCGCGGATATTCGTACGGCATACAGCGTGATGTTGACCATTTTGAAGCAGCAAAAGCTTTTGATATTGCCGGTGTGGATATCTACCATCCAACAGCCGACAGACTTACCGGCAGGGAGATCTCATTTGGCGGCGATATGGCCCGTTCAATGAAACAGAGCAATTATCTGGTAATGGAAACCCAGGCACAAAGCATGGCCGGAAAGCAGGAATTGCCTTACCCTGGGCAGATACGGCTTCAGGCCTACAGCCATTTGGCCTCGGGGGCGGATATGGTGGAGTACTGGCACTGGCATTCGATCCATAATAGTGTTGAAACTTATTGGAAAGGTATTTTAAGTCAGGATTTGGAGCCCAACCCAACTTATGAGGAGGTGAAACAAACAGCCGGAGAGTTTAAAAAAATTGGCGATCATCTCATCGACCTAAAAAAGAAAAACAAGGTTGCTGTACTTTTCAGCAACGAGTCACTTAGCTCAATTGATTGGTTCCCGATCAGCGATAAACTGAATTATAACGACGTGCTGCGCCAGCTATATGATGCTTTATACAACCTCAATGTGGGCTGTGATTTTGTATCGCCCTCAAGCAAAAATATTGAACAGTATTCGCTGCTGATTGTTCCGCCTTTGTATACTGCGTCTGACAGTTTGCTTGAGCGTTTAAATAAATATGTTGAAAACGGCGGTCATATAGTTTATGCTTTTAAAAGCGGATTCTGCAATCAAAACACGCAGGTACGTAGTTCGCGGATGCCGGGTCTGTTACGCCAGGCCTGTGGCTTTAGCTACCAGCAGTTTACCAATATTGATAAGCTTGCCTTAAAAAATGATCCTTTTAAAAAGGATACCGCCAACTACGTAACAGATTGGGCCGAACTGCTTGTCCCCGAAACTTGCAAAGTATTGGCTTATTACGACCATCCTTATTGGGGTAAATATGCAGCCATCACACAAAATACTTACGGTAAGGGATCGGTATTATATTTTGGTACAATGCCTTCAAAACCGTTACTGCAAAAATTGTTGGCCATTGAGGTGAAAAATGCAGGATTAGAAACCGCCGATCAACAATTAAGTTATCCACTTATTGTAAAAAACGGGGTTAATAAATTTAACAAACAGGTTCATTACTATTTTAATTATTCGGGCGGGGCAAAAAGCTTTGTCTACAAAAAAAATACAGCTACTAATTTATTGAGTGGCAAGGAGATTGAACCTAATGAACTGGTAAACCTTGGTCCCTGGGATTTTATAGTGCTTGAAGAAAATAAAACAACGAATTGAAAATGAAATACTTGGTTTTTGCACTCGTTTTATGCGGGTTGGTTTTTTTTAGAGCCGATGTTTATGCGCAAAAGGCAGATTTATCTGTTAGCGGAAGTATAAAGGACACAGATGGTAATTTACTGAACGCCCATGGTGCCGGGGTAATGTATTATGGTGGTAAGTATTACCTGTTTGGTGAAATAAAAAAAGGAACAACCTGGCAGGTACCCAATCAAAACTGGGAAGATTACCGGGTTCCGGCGGGTGGCATATCCTGCTACTCATCAGCCGACCTTAAACACTGGAAATATGAAGGCGTAGCATTGGCCCCGGTGAAAGGGCAACCTGAAAGTGATATTGATACCGGTAAAGTTATTGAACGCCCCAAAGTGATTTATAACGACAAAACCCATCAGTTTGTAATGTGGATGCATGTTGATGCGAAAGATTACTCCTACTCACAGGCTGGGGTAGCAGTAAGCAATACCCCAGCCGGGCCTTACCACTACATCACCAGTGTAAAACCCAACGGCCAAATGGCACGAGACATGACTTTGCTTAAGGACGACGATGGAAAGGCATACCTGATCTACACATCCGAGCAAAATAACACCATGCAGGTATGTTTGTTGAGCGATGATTATTTAACGCCAACTAAAACGTACAGCCGCATTTTAGTTAATCGCCACCGCGAGGGGCCCGCTTTATTTAAAAACGAGGGTAAATATTATTTGATCACTTCTGATTGCACAGGCTGGTCGCCCAATGCGGCAACTTATGCGGTTGCTGATAATATATTAGGGCCGTATACCGAGAAGAATAATCCTTGCATGGGGGAGGGTGCTAATACAACTTTTCAATCGCAAAGCACATTTGTTATCCCACTAAAAGAAAAAAATACTTACCTGTTTATGGCCGATAGGTGGAACAAAACCAACCTTGAGCAATCGGATTATTTGTGGTTGCCATTTACGGTAGATAATGGGAAAGTTGAAATAAAAAAATGAGCCTCACCCCAACCCCTCTCCGGGGGAGAGGGGCTTAAATATGCTGGTTGCAGATCCGGCTAAACAGATAGTACAAAAAAATAATAATGCAGGTAATTATCAATATTAAAAATACTATGTTAAAGCGACTTTCCATACCGATGATCCTTATCGCACTTATAAGTTCTGCAAAAGCCTACGCGCAAACCAACCTCGATTTTGAGCAGGGCCTGAAAGGATGGGAATTAGTAGGGCAGGCCGATAATTTTAGCATAGATAAAAACATATCGCACCACGGAAGCTCTTCGGTTAAAATAGGGGGTAATGGGGTGATTAAAAGACGGATAGATGTTGGGCAATTATCTATAATTCACTTTAATGCTTATATTAAATCGGATAGTAAGGATGCAAAAGGGTATTCGTTTATCAGTTTTTATAATGCTCAGCATAAATTGCTGCTGACCTACAAAAGTAACGCCATCGATTCAACTACCTGGCAGCAAACCGGCAACTATACCGAAACACCCGCGGGAACAGCGTACGCAGAAATAGGCATTGGCAAAAATGATAGGGGTAAAGGATTTATTTATGCTGATGACTTCAGCATTGAAACCAATGTTGGTGTACCTAAAATAAAGCACCAGCCGCTTTGCAATATTGATGAATACATGCGCCCGTTTTGGCATTCGGACACCATTTATAACGAAACTATACTACTTTATGCCGTTGACGGCAAGCCGGCATTTGGTAAACTTTTATATACCCCAACAGCCGTTTTGTCGGTTAAAAAATTTGATTTAAGCATCAACTATAAAAAAGATGTTGATTATACGGTAAACGGTAATGTAATTACGCGTGTTTCAAATTCGGCTATGCCGTTTAGGGCCGATACTTCTTTCGATACCAAAAAAGACCTGGCATGGTATAACCTGCAATCGCAGTGGGTGGTAGTTACTTATACACATCAGGATAAATGGGATGGCCCGGTACCGGTATATAAAGGCGGTAGTATGCCTAATGTTATGGCAAAACTTAAAGCTAAAAAACCACTAAAAATTGCCGCTTATGGCATGAGCATTACCCGGGGCATGGATGTAAGCGCGTATGACGATGTGCCGCCCTATATGCCAACCTATGTTGATCTGTTTACCAATCAATTAAAAAAAGCTTACGGATATAACAACATTAAACTTTATAATGCCGGTTTGCCGGGATCGGTGGTTGACTGGGGAGCTCAATATGCCGATAAATATATCAATCCACTAAAACCCGACCTGGTAATACTTGATTTTGGGATGAATGATTTTTGGCGCTACACGCCCGAACAGTTTAAGGGCTATATGGTAACCATTATGCACAAAATAAAAGCCGCAAATCCCAAGGTTGAATTTATACTACTCTCAAACATGAAGTTTGACCCTGATTATATTCTGAAATCGGATAAAACAAGGGATTGGTATTTGGCCAACCTGGAGGGCTATAGTCATGTTTTAAAAGATATGGAAGCGAAAGGTGTTATTAACTTAAATATGACAGCCCTGAGCGATGCCGTACATCAGCATAAAAAAGCAAAAGACTGTATTGTTAATCCGCTTCATCCTAATGATTATATGGCCAGGTGGTATGCACAAGGTTTGGTTCAGCTACTGGTTAAATAGTATAAACATGAAAGTGGATTGAAAGTCGGTCAAAAAAATGTATCACGTAGGCTAATATCGGCCATGTCAATTGTATATTCATCTGATAGGATTTTCAATTAATCTGTATCTGAAAAGTGGAGAGTATTTAGGTGAGTGAAAAATCAATTACACCTAACCTAAGGTGCAATTTATAAATGACTTACAATCAATAGTTTATATTAATTAAGTGCTATTTTACAAAACCCCGACCGTTTTGAACGGCTAAATCGTCAAAAAGATAAAACCAAATAAAATGGAAAATCTAAAAGACAAAGTAGCCGCAGTATTTGCGGCATCGGGAGAAATAGCCGGAGCAGTTGCCCGTGCATTCGCCCAACATGGGGCAAAGGTATATGTCACCGCCCGGAACCTGAATGCTGTAAAAACTTTGGTCAGAGAGATCGAAGCGAATGGCGGACAAGCAGAAGCAGGCAAAGTGGACGCACTGAACGAGACCGAGATCGACAGCTATTTACAAAAGGTTGTTGCGAACCACGGAAAATTGGATATGGTATTTAATGGTATTGGGAGTTACTACCAGGATGCAGGTAGTGGCACGCCCACTACAATGGCCACTTTCGAGCAATTCCTGAATCCTTTGCAAAGGATTTGTGGTTCGCAGTTTCTTACTTCGAGAGTAGCGGCGAGATATATGATCCAATCCGGGTCTGAAGGTACCATCTTACTGTTCAACGCATCTATGGCGAGAACTAAGACCCCTAATATGGCAGGGTTCGCCTCTGCCTGCGCGGCCATAGAAGGATTGACGAGAGTAATGGCCGCCGAGTTTGGCAAGCATGGGATCAAGGCGATTTGTCTTTGCTCGGGCGCTTTGCTGGAGACAAGTAAGATACAGGGAATGATCAGGGATTTTGCCAAACTATCAGGCATTTCTCAGGAAGAAATGGCTTTGCAATACAAAAGATTTGATCTTCTGAAATCAGGCCCTACATTGAAACAATTAGGCGAAACGGCTGCTTTCCTGGTTTCTGAAAACGGGATAGCTTTCAATAGTCATATTGTTGATTTTGACTGCGGAAAACTAAATGTGTTATAATAAATTTATTGGGTTGCAGTCGTACTGCAAAAGCCTGCAACCCATTTTATCACATAACACTAAATTGATTAAATGGAAAGAGAAGAAATACTTAAAAAAGCGTTAGTCGGCGATATCAATTCGTTCCAAACGTTGTTTGCTGAATTTCAAAATCAGCTCAAATCATATCTCTATCGTTTACTTACCGACCGGAACGATGTGGAGGACCTGACGCATGATACTTTTATCAGGGCGTTTGACAAAATATCCACATTTAACCAGGATTCCTCCCTCAAGACCTGGGTATTTAAAATAGCGACTAACCTGGCCTACGATCATCTAAGAAAACTAAAGAGATGGCCGGCTGACGCACAGGACCAGGGCGCAAGTTTAGCCATCGGTACCGAGGAGATCAAGCAGTCGTTCAGGGTTGTTCACCAGACCTCAAATGTCGGGGCCTATGAAATAAAGGAACATATCGATTTTTGTTTCACCTGTATCTCGAAAACCTTACCTATCGAAAACCAGGTAGCACTGATTTTAAAAGATATTTACGATTTCCAGGTCAAAGAAATTTGCCTTATCCTGGAAAAGACGGAAGGAGTGGTAAAACATCTCCTGAACTTTTCCAGAGATACCATGGCCGGCATTTTTGATAACAGATGTGCTTTGGTAAACAAAAACGGCGTTTGCGATCAATGTAGTCAGCTAAATGGAATATTTAATCCCAAACAAGATCAACAAGAGCAGTTGATGAAGCTTGAATTGGTAAAAGGATCAACAAAATTTGATAGGGCGGAGCTTTTTAAGTTAAGAACCACCCTGGTGAAAGCAATCGATCCATTACATAGTTCGGGAACCGACTTGCATGATATTATTCTCAGGTGTACCAGGACTGCGATCGGAGAAAGAAGTGATTTTTTTGATCAGAACCGGGATAACATGGATTAGTTACATGTATATTTTTTGTGTGGTGGATATGATATTTAACAACTCATTACCGGCTTCCTCAATGGATCCGTTATTTTGAATTTTAACGCAATTTTTAAGGTCGGTGTCAATTTCTGCTGTACGTGCCATTCTTTTTTCAATGTCCGCAGTACTTTCCCGTCCCCGGCTGGCAAGTCGCTCAGCAATAATTTCGGGTTTTGCATCTATCAATATCACTTTCATGGCCGGATACAGCTGTTGAGCTATTGGTAGATATTGGCGCGAGCCATTTACAATTACATTAAAACCTTTTTCCAGCCACGCATTAATTTCCAAACCAATACCATAATGTTGATTGTGGCTTTCCCAGTGTAAAGCAAATAAACCGGCGTTTATTCGCAATAGAAACTCATCTGTTGATAGGTATACATGATTTTCATTACCTGTAAATGGCGGCCGGGTAATATAACGGTGCGCAAAAGCTACCTGCTCCGAACCATTGATATGGGTGCGTACATAGTTCATCAGGGTATCTTTGCCCGCACCGGATGCTCCTATAACGTAAAATAGTTTGCTCATAAAATTATAGTGGGGTTGTTAATATCAAATCGGTCGAATAGTTTTCAATTGAGTTTTCAATAATCTTAAAAGTTTGCCGGGCGGCTAACTTTAAGGCGTCATTGAAAGATGCTTGTCTGTAAAAAAAGTTCAGTATAAACAGGCTTAAAAATGCATCGCCGGAGCCGCCGAAGTTTTTAGGCAGCAAGGCATGCTCATAAATAAAAAACTCGCCGCCATACGACATAATACTTATGCCATTGCCGGTTGGTACGCTGGTAACTACCAATTGTGTATTAGGGTACAGTGCTTTAAACTGATCGGCATAAACCTCAATCGCCTGGTTATCATCAGGCTGGTATCCCGTTAATATTTTTAGCTCGGTTAGGTTTGGGAAAACCATATCAGATTGTTTAACTAAAGCGGGCCATTGTGCAATAACTTCCGCAGGCACATAGGTACGGCCATGATCGCCGCAAACAGGGTCGGTTATGATAGTTTTAATATGGCTGCGATAATTGGTTATCATTTCCGAAATAATATCCGCTTGAGCTGCGTTTCCCAGGTAACCGATGTATAAGATCAGTTCCAGATCGCGGTTTACGGCAAGATCAAAAGTGCTTTGCAGCAATTCGGCAAAAGGAACATCAAATTTTTTAACCAGCGACATATTAGTCAAGCCATTGAGCATAAGGCTGGGCACTGGTAAAATTTTATCTCCTAAAAAAGTAATAAATGTTTTTAAGCTTGCGGTGCCATGTACCGCAAAACTGCTTATTGCTAAAATATGAGGTGTTTTCACTTATTTTTATTCCATTAAAAGTGTTGTACTGATGCCAAAGTGATCACTGGGATAAACCCCGGCAGCATCGGGCTGATTCAATACTACTGCTGAGTCTGTAAATTTTGGATAGGTTCCGTCGGTAAACGGCAGGGCAAAAATATGATCGACGCATACATGCCTTTTTTGCTGTAAATTTTCCATCAGGCTATATCGCGGCTCATATCCATTACCGGCGGTATAACAATCAATAGCATGGCTATTACTTACAAATGCGGTAATTTCGGCAGAATCAGGTTCGGCGTTAAAATCTCCGCAAACTATTTTATAAGGATAGTTTTGTAAGGATTTAGTATTATCGGCAACAAATTCAGCCTGTTCTTTTCGTAGTGCAATGTTTTTTAAATGGGTAAGATGCATATTGGTAACTAACAGTTTTTCACCATTTGGCAGTAAAACTTCAACCTGCTGTGCTTTACGGTCATTATCTTCGGCAATAGCCGGCAAGCTAATGGTGCTTACGTGGGTAAGCGGATAAACAGATAATATACCCAACCCAGACAAACTATTAACCCATTTGCCTTCAAAGTATCTTTTTTTGCTCCGTCCTGATGTGAAAAGATAGTTCATATTCAATTGTTCGGCCAAAAATTTAAGTGTGTCCGCAAGCGGCGCTTCTTCACTTATAAAACATTCCTGGCAGGCAATTACATCAGGCTTAAGCGCTTTAAGTTGTTCAGCAAGTAAGCTAATCCTTCGGTAATAGTCGCCGTCGCATTTCCAGGTATTTATGGTGATAATTTTAACTTTTGCCACTAAATTTTATTGATTTACGAAGTTGAAGATTCTGCATTGTTAAACCATTAGCTGTTAATTAGATTTACATTAACTCATTATAATGGTGCAGACAAAGTAACATCAAGCCACCCTGTTTTTCCTCGTATTAATGTAATTTATTAGCAGTTGATTAGCAATTGGTTAGAAAAGTGTTCCTGTGCATTTAATTTAACAGTAAACCGCCATTATATTATTAGGATTTAATGTGCAGCTAAAATTCTGTTCAAATTGATTGACTAATATAGGGTCATCAAAATCAGCCTATGAAGAAGCAAAGGATTGTTGTTATTGATGATCATTATGAAATATTGGAGCTGTTAAAATATAACCTGGTTAATGAAGGTTATGAGGTAAAGGGTTTTTTTAACGCAGTTGATGCGCTTAAGTTTATCAATATTGATAATACCGACCTGGTGCTTACCGATTGGATGCTGCCTGAAATGGACGGACTGGAGTTTTGTAAAAACTTAAAAATGAGCCAATCTACCCAAAACATTCCTTTAATTATGCTTACCGGCAAAAGTGATGAGATTGATGCTGTAACGGCACTTGAAGTTGGCGCCGAGGACTATATTATTAAGCCCATAAGGATAAAAGAAATGCTTAGCCGCATTAAAAAGGTGCTGCGCAGAAAAATAGTTGAAGATACTGGTAGGCAACGCAAAGAGGTAAGGGAATCAATAGCGTATGGCACATTAAAAATGGACCTGATCAGTTATAAAGTATTTATTAAGGATGATGAGCTGGAATTAACTATTGGTGAGTTTAAACTATTGGAAATGCTGGCTAAACAACCCGGCAAAGTGTTTTCGCGAAGCCAGATCATTGAAAGGATAAACGGTTCTCAATATTTTGCAACCGAACGCTCCATCGATGTTCAGATTGCCGGATTACGGAAAAAACTCGGAGATTATAAAGATGCGGTTGAAACGGTGCGGTCTGTTGGCTATCGTTTTAATGAGCATTTATTTTAGGGTATAGTCTTAAATTAATTTGTTTTTGCTTTCAGGGCTTTTATTTCTGCCGGCTATGCGTTCACGGTGTTCACAGCGTTCGCGCGTTCAAAAATGAACACCTGGCTGTTTTATAATAAACTCATCCCAAAACTTCCGTCTCCCTAACAATACCCTAACAAAACAATATTTTTCCACTAATTATTCCCAAATATTCGGCCGGTACTTTTGTCTTAAATCATTGTAATTAATGGAAAGACAAGATTATATATTGTGCGAGTGCGAACTGGAACCACTGGAAAGTTTCGTGGCCTCGCTGGAAGAAAATTTCGAAATAAAAATTGCCCGTATGCCTTCCATTTGCATGACTATGGTACAAGCCGAAGACTCTGTAGAGTTCCAACCCTTTTACCTTGGCGAAGCGCTTACCACTGAATGTGAAGTAATTATAAATGGCCAAAAAGGTTACGGCATTTGTTTGGGCGATGAACCACTGCGCACCTATTGCATAGCTTTTATTGATGCCATTACCCAAATAAAAGATGTTGATCTGCAACCGGTGCATCAGTTTTTGAATGAACAGGCTGTTTTAATTGAGCGGGCCAATACCATTGAACATAACCACATACAACGCACCAAGGTTGATTTTAAACTGATGGAGCAGGATTAAATATATGAGACGAGAAGTAAACTACGACGAGGTATTTGACGCCCAGCAACAATTCAGAATCATACTGGACAGCATGTCGCGTCCCGGCAAAATTAACCTGATGCCGCAAATGGATATTGAACCACCGGCAGGTATAAATAATGCAAGTGTATTGATAAGTTTCGCCTTGCTGAATACTGACGTTAGCTTTTTTGTTACCGGTGATAACAGTGCAGCAATTACACCTTATATCGCCTTAAATACAACAGCACAACCAAAACCGATCAATGATGCCGATTTCATTTTTATGGATGGATTGGCTGATGAAGCTATAATAGCTGACGCTAAAGTAGGAACATTATCGTATCCTGAAGAAAGTGCAACTATTATTATCAGTGTTGATGAAATTAATGAGGATAAATTGGCTGGATCGGTTAAACTTACGCTGAAAGGCCCGGGTGTTGAAACAGAAATGCAGGTGAGCTTAAGCGGCTTAAACC
>Ga0207037_10175_pt1 | contig 21171 bp, 21 predicted proteins | sample Alteio_BWMinCont_75_FD_153268 | JGI IMG/M metagenome (GOLD analysis project Ga0207037, IMG submission 153268) | Enriched cells from forest soil in Barre Woods Harvard Forest LTER site, Petersham, Massachusetts, United States -... | ecosystem: Environmental > Terrestrial > Soil > Temperate forest >... | reverse complement strand
ACCTATAGCGGCTTCGACCCCAATTCCGATGAAGCCAACATTTTGTTTGCCATGTACCAAAACGCATACCTAACCCAGAGCCTTGATTTAGCCTCTAAAATTCAAAAAGAATATATAGGCAATGGAAGGACTGATAATGGCGTAAAACAAGCCGGTTTTTTAGTATTATGGAAAACTGCTATGCCCAGCTTACTTACTGAAATGGGTTTTCTCACTAATCCGCAGGAAGAATCGTTTATAGGATCCAACCGTGGGCAAACTAAAGTTGCAGAATCTATATTCCTCGCTCTCCAACAATATATCGACGAAAAAGAAGGTGTTGCATTTAATCCTAACGATTTTAAACTCATCCCTGCACAACCTGATTCTACCCCAGCAATAGAAGATACTGTAACCAACACAGCTCCCATCAAACCTGTGAAAATTACTCCGCCCAATAATGCCGGGAAAATGAAAGCATCTTTGCAAGATATGCATCCCGACTCTGCAGGTAATCCGGGTGTTGATACTACACCGAAGCTAACGGGCATGGCAGATACTACCACTGTAATTTATAAAGTACAAATTGCAAGTTCGCCCAAGCCATTGGCTACGGATACCGGAATTTTTAAAAATGCTCCCGATATAGAAATGTATATGTATAATGCTGTTTATAAATACACTGCAGGGCATTTTACCTCAATAGAGGATGCGGTAAAATTGCAAAGCATGCTACGCACTGAAGGCTTTAAAGATGCTTTTATAGTAGCGTTTAAAGGTAAGAACAGGATCCCCGTAGTGAAAGGGAAGTAATGCATAATTTTTCCTATCAATTTTTGCTTCACATTGCTTCACGGTTTTTTCGGTTTATTTATAGCAAATATAAATCTGCATTCTTAGGTACATATTAAAAACCAGGCACTTATAAGGTAACTACTGCTTTTGTGGGCGTAAACCGTTATAAGTAATTGATTTATTAATCATTACAGGTGTTTTGAAAATATCAATTTATTGGAGTGAATGATAGCCTAAAATAACTTAACAAACTGGTTAGTAAAGACAAATGGTTAACTTATTACTTACTTTTGTTAGACTTTTTCTTAACTTTATTGGCGGTCATTTTGTTAGCGTGGGAAGCTGTTGCCCGAAGTATATCTACGAAATCCCCCTTTACTGCAAGGGTAGTATCGTACTTATTGTTTTTTTTGGGCTTTTTAACCATTTTCATAATACAAATTTAAAAATATTTTGCATGTAATTAGCCTCCCATAGGAAATATAAGTCCTTACAGCAAAAGGGTTTTCAACCAACACCACGATTGTGGAAGTAATACGAGACACAACGCATACAACACAAACACCATTATAACCCCTATTAATACTGCATATTTAATGATTTAAACTATGCGTTGTTAATAATTAAAAAAATTATTTCACGAGATAGTTTCGTGCATGTTGTGTTTATTTCGTAGTTTTGTATTCTATTAAATATACAATGAGTATAAACATAAGCGAAGAAACGAAAGCAAGGCTGGTTGAATTACTTCAAGGTGATATTGAAACTCACCAAGCTGCGATAAATAGAATACGCCTCGATATTCTGTCAATACAGAACGGAACCCAGGCGGCAGGTGGTTCATCTCCCTTAAAGACTAACTATATAAAGATGTCTGTTAAGCAAAGTGTATTAGAAGACCTGAGAGACGGTAATGTACCTAAAACAACGAGACAGTTAATGGAAAGTTATGTGAGTAAAACAGGAAAAAAAACTGATATAACTGGTTTCTCTGGTCAAGTTACACCATTAAAGAAAGAAAATTTAATAAAAACCCATACTATACCGGGGAACTCACAAGGAACAAAATATTATCAGGGACTGCCAGAATGGTTTGAAGGAGATAATCTAAAACCCGAATACTTGGAACATGTTGAATAATAAAGCAAAAACCCCGCAATTTGAGTTGCAGGGTTATAAAATATTGGTTAATTTTTGCAGTTTGGCGAGCTTCACGGTTCCAACTGCGACTGGCGACTGTCTCTCTCCAGTCTTAGGGTTCGATTCCCTAATTAACCGCAATTCCAGCGGGGGTTGAGGGCGGTCTCATTAGCCGTAAGATAAGGGCGGCAACCCTTACCTAAAACCGAGTTTAACAGACTCAACCCGCTAACTTATTTAAAAAGCGACAATACAAATGTACGATAATTTTCGTGCATTTTACATTTTTTATGTGAAAAAATTACAAAACTTATATTGATAAGTTATTTATATCAAGCTACCAATTCCTTCCATGATAGCCTGTTTTCAGCCTGATGTAAGAATTTTTCAAATCTTTCCGCCCCAGTTAAATCCCTGCTATTGTAACGGGCGCAAAATTCGTCAAGATACCTGTCAAGGTGCTTTTTGGATGTATAATGATATACGCCATACAAGCCCCTTTTAAGCACCGACCAAAAATTTTCTATTGTGTTAGTATGGGTTTGACCTTGCACGTATATCTTGAGGTTATGCTGTATGCTTTTATGGAAATAGCCTTTTAATTCCAGTTGCCCGTAAACATAAAACTCATCTGTTAGCATAGTAGAGCCTTTCTCTACATGCTTCTCAATGATAGGTATAATAGTTGCGGCCTTAGTATCGGGTATGCGTTTAGCAACTACTTTGCCATCCCTTTCCACCAGTCCTAATACAGCTATCTTATCCCACCTTATTTCATCTATAACACCTTCTTTCTTCAAATCTTTTCTCTCTTTCGCCGTTGTGGATTCATAAAGGGGTGCAGTCCTTTTATTAGCGTGTTTATTACCTTCCACGCCCCCGATATAGGTTTCGTCAACCTCAACACTATTTCTTAGCATTACAGGACTTTCAGCCTTTAGTGTCTCTCTAATCCGATGCAATAAAAACCACGCTGTCTTTTGGCAAATGTTTAAATCTCGACCTAATTGCAGGGAACTAATCCCCTTTTTGTGCGCCGTAATTAAATAAAAAGCAGCAAACCATGTACGGAGCGGTAAATGGCTTTGCTCAAATATTGTACCGACCTTAACCGTAAACTTTTTAGTGCAAAGTTTTTCAGAGCAACGAAAGCCCCTGTTAGTTCTGTATGGTGTTTTAGTGCTACCGCAATGAGGACACACGGGCGAACCGTTCCACCTTATTTGCTCATAGAAAGCTATGCAGGTTTTTTCATCTTTGAAATAATCCAGTAATTCAATTACCGATTTGAATTTGAATAGTGTTTTGATGTTTGTCATTTGTTTATAGTTTATAACTATCAACTATTATATTAAAAAATATATCACTTGCCGTGAAGTGTAGGATTAGTAGACAAGTCAACGAATTTAACTCCGTCAATCTCTACTGGCTTTATTTTCCCTTCGCTCATTAGTTTATAAATGTATGCAGTTGTTACCTTGTTATCGGTAGCGAAATGCTTTACAGTTCTAAGTTTTGATATGTTTATATTTAGTTTCACGGTGCAAAGATAGTATAAATAGTATTCAGTTGACAACTATAAACTAAAATATTTTTTATGGTAGGGTAAAAATTACTCTTAAAATGTTAATAAATAGTTGAAATAAAATAACCTGAAACAGTTGATTATATTGATATTTTTAGTATATTTATAGTATTATAAATACTAATAATATGACGACAATATACACTCCTTTACAATACGATATATTCAATGAAATATATAAAGCATTTGAGGATTTGGGAGCAAATTCTGGCTTATTATCGTGTATCAGTTCACTTGGCGACACAATGACAGATGAACAGGTACTCGAAATGTTACAAGATTGGAACAAAGGCAAGTTTGTTAAGACAAAAGCTGTTATAGCCTAATACTAATATTCAACTTCTACGTCAATACTATCAACACAAGTTTGTTGTTTGCTGTGATTAGTATCTGTGTGCCAATCTCCGGCAAAAGCTCTGATATTTTGAAGCCCTGAAATTATCACACACTTCCAACCGACTGGATTGCCGCTTTTAGATTGACCAGCATATTGATAGAATAAGCATTGTTGTACACCTTTCTTAGTTCCTATCACATGAGGACACATATACCTTTCGTATCCATCATAAAATGCGTGTATTGGTTGTTTGTTTAAAATCGCTTCCCTTACAATTTCGTATGTACTTAGCTCTTCAGGTGCTTCCCCTGCATTTTTAAATCCTGTACTCATTTTGTTTAATTTTATTTGTTTATACCTTATAAAGTTACAAATTAACCATTTATGATATACCTTTGATTTACAGACCAATTCAATATAAACAGCTTATTTTAGCCCACAATGTCAGTAGTTACCACTTATAAGCATATCGCAACTCTGAGTAATAAAATTACAAGTTGGCTATAAAGTAATTTAGATAGCAAATGCCATACAAATATGGTCAATGACTTTTGGGGAAGATGATAAAATTTACGCCTCGTTTACCACCCAAACAATTCGTAATTCTTCATTAAGGAATTTACCTTGTCTTTTACAGCTTTTATTTTTTGAGCCTCGCTGTTATTCATCAGGGCCTCGTCAATCAGTTCAACTACCAGAGGAATTTCTTTCTCGGTAATGCCTCTTGTAGTGATTGCAGGGGTTCCAATACGTATTCCTGAAGTTATCATAGGTGATTTATCATCGAAAGGAACCATGTTTTTATTTACCGTAATATCGGCTGCCACTAAAGTGTTCTCGGCTAATTTGCCAGTAAGGTTTTTTGAGCGAAGGTCAATCAGCATACAGTGATTATCGGTTCCACCTGATACAATGTTATAGCCTTTATCCATAAAACATTTTGCCATTAATCTGGCATTAGCAATTACTTGTTTGCCATAGACTTCAAACCTATCGCTTAAGTCTTCAGCAAATGAGACGGCTTTGCCTGCAATCACATGCTCCAACGGTCCGCCTTGCGTACCCGGAAACACAGCCGAATCAAGTATAGATGACATCATTCGTATTTCTCCTTTTGGTGTAGTAAGTCCCATGGGATTAGGGAAATCTTTACCCAGCATAATCATGCCTCCGCGGGGACCCCGTAAGGTTTTATGTGTGGTAGTAGTAACAATATGGCAATAAGGAAGCGGGTCATTCAATAATTTTTTGGCAATCAATCCTGCCGGATGCGCTATGTCAGCCATAAGCAAGGCTCCGCAGGCATCCGCTGCTTCGCGCAATTTTTTATAATCCCAATCTCTCGAATAAGCAGATGCTCCGCAAATAATCAGTTTTGGTTTTTCTTTTTCAGCAATCTCCCTGATAGTATCATAATTCACCCTGCCGGTTTCCTGTTCCACACTATAAAAAGCGGGTTGGTATAATTTTCCTGAAAAATTAACAGGGGAGCCGTGTGTAAGGTGTCCGCCATGGGAGAGATTGAAGCCTAATATTTTATCGCCGGGTTTTAATACGCCCAACATAACCGCAGCATTGGCTTGGGCACCAGAATGTGGCTGCACATTCACCCATTCGGCACCAAATAGTTCTTTGGCGCGGTCAATGGCGGTTTGTTCTACTTTATCTACTACTTCACAACCACCGTAATAGCGCTTTCCGGGCAAACCTTCGGCATACTTGTTGGTAAGTACTGAGCCCATAGCTTTCATCACATCATCGCTTACAAAATTTTCCGATGCAATAAGTTCCAGGCCGCGCATTTGCCTTTCGCGTTCTTCTTCTATATATTTAAAGATGATATCCTCTGCCATAAAATTGTTGTTTTTCGATGAGCAAACTTAAAGAAAATGTGTCTACCTGCGGTTAAACTGACAAAAAAGACACGAAACATTTATAGTATTAACAAACAGATTATTTGAAATTATTACATTTGGCGCGACAATATGTTACATCAGAAACGTAGCGCCGCCCTCGGATTTATTTTTGTTACCCTGCTGGTAGATATTATCGGGTGGGGTATCATTATCCCTGTATTGCCCGACCTTATCATGTCGCTTACACATGGCACTGTGAGTGAGGCCTCCATTGATGGGGGCTGGCTTACTGCAATTTATGCAGGTATGCAATTTATTTTTTCACCTGTTTTAGGCGGATTGAGCGATAAATATGGAAGAAGGCCTGTTTTGCTTGTTTCGCTATTGGGTTTTGGGATAGATTATTTGGTGCTTGCCAATGCACCCACTATTCTATGGCTTTACATTATCCGTATATTTTCAGGTGCAGCAGGAGCCAGTTTCACCACTGCCAGCGCGTATATTGCCGATATAAGCCCACCGGAAAAAAGGGCGCAGAACTTCGGAATGATTGGTGTGGCCTTCGGGTTAGGCTTTATGATAGGCCCCGCCATCGGGGGTGTTTTAGGGCAATATGGCGTTCGTGTTCCTTTCTATTTTTGTGCGGGGCTCAGCCTGCTGAATTTCCTTTATGGTTATTTTATCCTGCCCGAATCGCTTTCGGTTGAAAACCGCCGTAAGTTTGAATGGAAAAGAGCAAACCCCATAGGTACATTGGTTCAGCTAAACAAATACCCCATTGTGTATGGTATGATTGGCGCTCTTGTATGTATTTACCTTGCCGCCCAATCCACGCAATCAATATGGGCCTATTATACCAAGTTTAAATTTCAATGGAGCGATGCCATTATAGGTTGGTCTCTTTTCTGTGTGGGGCTTATGGTAAGCATTGTGCAGGGTGGCTTGATACGAATCATAAATCCCTGGCTGGGGAATAAAAGGTCGGTTTATGTCGGGTTTATATTATACCTCATCGGGTTTACTTTGTTTTCATTTGCTCCGAGTACATTGATGATGTTCCTGTTTATAATTCCCTATTGCCTTGCCGGGATAACAGGGCCTGCATTGCAAAGCATTATGACGGGGCAGGTACCGGCTAATGCACAGGGCGAATTGCAAGGGGGCTTAACAAGTTTGGTGAGCCTTACTTCTATTATAGGCCCATTGCTAATGACCTGGTTGTTTCACTATTTTACCACACCAGGAAACCTTTATTTCCCTGGAGCGCCCTTTATGATGGGCGCTGTGCTTACGCTTATTGCAACCATACTGGCTATGCGCTCGTTAGCGAAAACGATGCCTACGACTCCTTCGTAAGGTTATTCAATTGCCACGGCTTTTAAGCCGTGGATACAGAACATAAAGATTTATGGGCTTTAGCCCGAATTCTTTGCTTATTCTAATCATTTGATTTTATTATTTTTGTAGGGGAAAAATTGAAAATAATTTGAATTCGAGTACAAATTATCAATTTATTGAAAAAAATAATTAAAAATGGGAAAGCAAAAATTAGGTTTCTTCTCACTTTATGCTACGGAAGTCACAGATAGTTATGTGGGTTCTTTATTAGTAACAGATGAGTTTGGAATACCTTTAGAATTTAAATGCACACATGCTGTAAAACCAACTGCAATACAGAGATCATTGTATGGTGATAAACTACAACCTTATGTAGCCATTACATTATGCGGAATTCCGTTAATAAATTCTATTGGTAACAAACCTGACATGCTTTTTGTTAATATTCCCTATATATTAGGAATTAGGCCAAATATTGAGATTTCAACTCTATTAATTAGGAGGGCTGGCGAGTCCATCAATTTGCAATCTGATGAGGATGACTCGGAGAAACACAAAATAGAAAGTGGACTATATCAAGCAGTTATTCTTCAAACACACCCAAGTTATAAAGAAGAAGCAATGAGATTGAATGGGGAAATAAATTTACTGTTCAATAACTTTGATTTAATCGAACCATTTGAAAGAATGAAAAAGTCAGTAGAAATTTTAGGAAAAAGCGATAGCAAATTCAAATAAAATGCTTCTTGATAAGCTGACTACTATAAACAGATTCACATTAAAATTTGCTCAAGCTGTTGCACCCATAAAACAAGTAAATGTAACAAGTTTTGAGCAGGTTGATTTTGAGATATCCCATCCCAAGGCGGATGCAATTTTAGATTTTGAAATTTCAAATGCAAAAGTTTCCTCTGACTATTCATTGTCTAATTACTCCAACATTCTTTACCAAGTTGGGATTTTGCAATCTCTAACAGTTGGGAATGAAATAGAACTATTAAATAACCCTGGAGTTTATAGTGTTACCGAAATCAATGAATTACTATCGCCCCAAGTCAAAATTGAGAACATTGAATTCCATTTTGCTAAAACACTGATAAAGGGGAAAAACTATGTTTCTAAAACCGAAAATTCCAAACATACTTTATTTTCGGATGTAGATAAAGAAGATGATGCATTCCACAAAAAGAATAAACCCAAAATAAAAAGACAGTACACTAAAGAAAATGAACAAGAACCATTTGATATCTTCGATTTAATTTTTCCAGCATTACAGCCACCTCTTGGCGATACTTTTAATAACTCCATTTCTTTTCCACACCCTTTATACCCCTTTCAAGTTGAAGGAATAAAATTTCTACATACTTCTACTAGTGCTTTATTAGGGGATGAAATGGGGCTGGGTAAATCTATTCAAACAATAGTAGCAGCAAGATTTTTATTTAGACAGGGAGGAATTTCATCGGCATGTATTATTTGCCCAAAGGCAGTTTTAACTGATTGGGAGAAAAAGATTTGGGACTGGGCTCCTGAATTAAAAGTAATAAAGATAGTAGGAGACAAATCAAATAGAGAATCCCTTTGGAAATCCCAAGCACATTTTTTTATATGTACCTATGAAACACTATTAAGCGATTTAAAGCACACATCCGCAATAAGGGGGCTTGAAATAAATGAAAAAGGGCATATAATTAGATGCCCAGGTATTCAGTGTGGGAAAAAAGTAAATTTCCCTTATACCCATCACTATACGACTGGATCATGTCCATATTGCAACCAACTAATAAGCCACCCTGCCAATGGAGATATTGCTAAAACGTATTTTGATTTACTTGTTTTTGATGAAATACAAAAAACTAAAAACCCTCAAGCTAAAATTACTAAATCTTCAAGAACCCTTTGGGCAAAATATAAATGGGCATTAACAGGTACTCCCCTCGAAAATAAAATTGAAGATTTAGTTTCAATTTGTGAGACAATAAAGCCGCATCTTTTTGATGGAGTACATATAAAAGATAATAGAAATGTTATCGAGACATACAAACCTATATTTAAGAGAAGGAGAAAAGATGATGTGCTAAAACAGCTTCCACCAAAAATAACAGAAGAAATTTGGCTTGATCTTTTACCTTCCCAAAGAGAGAAATATGATTTGGCTGAAACCCAAGGTAAAATCGATTTGGAAGGAACAGGTGAAGAATTAACTATTCAACATATTTTTGCTTTAATTACAAAACTGAAACAGATTTGTAATTACGACCCCGAATCACATGAGAGTGTGAAACTTGATTACTTAAAAGAAAAACTTGAAGAATTGGCACCCCAAGGTGATAAAGCACTTGTATTTTCGCAATATCCAAATGAAACCTTAAAAAGAATTTTACCGCACTTAAAAGAATATAATCCGACTATTTATGACGGTTCCCTTTCTGATTTGAAGCGAACTGCAATTATAAATGATTTTCAAACAAGCGATAATAGCAAATTAATGTTGCTTTCAATAAAAGCTGGTAATGCGGGAATTACACTCACAAAAGCAAATTATGTTTATCATTTTGACTTATTATGGAATCCAGCCATTTCTGCACAAGCAGTTGGTAGAGCACATCGTATTGGTCAAGAAAAAACTGTTTGGGAAACGTATCTTTTAGCAGAAAATACTGTTGAAAGAAGAATTCATAACATTCTTGCGGGTAAAAAGATGCTATTTAATGAAATAGTTGATGGATTGAGTGATACAAATTTTCTAACCCAATCTATGACTGAAGATGAAATCTTTGGACTTTTTGGATTAAAAAAACAAAGAGCAAAAGCAAATTCAAGCAGAGTAAAAAAATCAAAAGACTTTCACAGTCTTAACCCATACGAGTTTGAAGATTTTGTTGGTGACTTATTTATGCAAATGGGCTACTCGTCCAGAGTGACAAAGAAAAGTAATGATGGCGGTGTAGACATTTTTGCAAAGCTGCAAACCCCCATAGGAATTGATGAGATAATTATACAATGTAAGCACAAAGAAAATCCAACTTCCACGGTTGCTGTTGACAAGGTCAGAGAACTATTTGGGGTTTTATCATCGGACAGAAAACTTAGTAAAGGTTTTTTAATAACAAATGGAAAATTTACTTCAGGTGCTTACGATTTTGCAAAGGGAAAGCATATTGAATTAGTCGATGGAACAAGACTTCAAGGCTATGTTGATATTTATTATTGAAAACTAATTATAATTTATTGGGCTAAAGCCCGAATTCTTGTTTATCCTAATCCACGACCTTTAGGTCGTGGCAATTAAAAAGGCTACCAGCTTCCTCCGGCACCACCGCCTCCAAAGCCGCCTCCGCCGAAACCTCCGAAGCCGCCACCGCCTCCTCCGCCGAAGCCGCTACCACCACCTCCACCAAAGCCACCTAAACCTCCACCCCAAAAGAATATTCCGGGGCCACCGATAGTCATGCCTCCACCTCTACCGCCTCTGCGTGAAATAAGAAATACGATGAGTATCACTAACAGTGCAAAAATGAATCCTACTTGTTTACTTCTCCCGCCACCACTTTTATATGCATAATCGGTGCTGTTATATTCGCCTTTAGCCAGCCCTATTATTACATCTATTGCATTATTAAGCCCGGTGTAATAATCTCCCTTTTTAAAGTTGGGAACTATTTCCCGTTGCACAATATCTTCACCGGTAGCATCAGGAATGGCTCCTTCTAATCCATATCCGGTAGCGATAAAAATCTTTCGTGGTGTAGTCGGCTTAATAAGGATTACTATACCATTATCGAATTTCTTTTGCCCCACTTTCCATTCTTCGCCAAGCTCTGTTGCAAATTCAGAAGGGTCCTGGTCGTAAAGAGAATCGATAATAACGATAACAATGGAATTGGAGGTGCTGTTTTCAAATGCTTCTAATTTTGATTCGAGGGCAGCCGATTGTTGAGGAGTAAGTAAGGCATACGATGAAAAATTATTCACCGCCACAGGAGGATTAGGCCGCTTGGGAATACCTTGCATAGATGAAGCGCTCGCACCAAAGGAGCTAAGAACTAAGAGTGAAGAACTAAGAGCTATTACAGTTGAGCAGAAAGCCAAACGCAACTTGATGAACCTTATAACTTGATAAGCTTTATACTCGTTATTTCCCATACGATATTTCATCTGATAGTTGGTTTTTATCATCGTTCCCATGCGGGAAATATTTCTTCAGCATTTCACCTGTCATATCTATTCCTTCACAAATTCCTTCGGTAAACTTTTCCTGTTTAAATTGGGCAATAACATGGTCCTTCACGGTTACCCAAAAATTTTCAGGTACGCTTTTATGTATGCCTGAATCACCCACAATGGCAAATTTTTTATGGTTTACAGCAAGGTAAAAAAGCACCGCATTCCGGTGTTTTGTTTTATGCATGTGCAACCTGTGAAATACGTGCACGGCTCTTTCATAGGGGTCGCCTTTGCAATCGCTTTCTACGTGGAGGCGTATTTCGCCTGAGGTTTTATGCTCCATCCGCTCGATGGCAGCTTTCACCTGTTGTTTCTGTTCATCGCTGAAAAAAATCGGCTGCATTCATAAGTATCAGTGCGTGTAAAACGTCAGTTTCTTAGTATTATCGTGCAATATGGGTAATATCCAACCTACACGAATGCCACTCAACATGGAATATTTATAATTCGGATTTTTTGTTTCGCTTTGAAAATCGAACTGAAGGGCTTTTGCCATGGCTTCGGTAAATTCAAATCCCCCGAACAGAGCCAGGAATTGTCTTTTACTGACATATTGATAGCCGATGAACTCCGTGGCACATACGCCCGCAGTAAGATGTTGATAACCCTGCAAATAGCTGCCGGTTATCTGGGGAGTCCAGTCTGATGGAGATTCAATATCCAGGTGATATTGCAGGTATCCCGCACTAAAAGTGATGAGTATGCCTGAATTACGGTTTAGGGAAACAGGGAATAACTTTCCTATTGTAAGCTGTATATCAAACCCTCTTTCAAAATAAGAAATGCCAACATAATTTCCGTCATTGGCTATAAGATTACTGTTGGAAGTAGCCAGGCTATCCAGTATCCCTTTGTTTCGTAACTGGTTGCCAAAAAAATAAGCAAACGAAGCTCCGTAGAGCCAATTATTCTGGGTTTTGTAATATATACCGCCCTGCACGTTGGAATTAAACCCGAAAAGCTGCCCTATCTCTCCTCCCGGAAATTGACCGGCATAAGAGAATTCGAACATAAAGCCGGATGATGCGGAGTCTTTATGTTGTGCAGTGCTACGAAACGAATAACCCAACAACAACACAGACAAGACAACATATTTAATGCGCATGCCCATCATCAACGTTTTATGCGTTTGGAGTAGAGGTAGTATTAGACGAAGATTTGGTTGTGCCCGATTCATCAAAAAGCCCTTTTGAGCTTAATGCCATAAATTGGCGGAAACTTTTTTGCATGCCTTCTACAGAGCCATCGAGGAAGATGATATTGCCTTTGCCTACTTCTGCAAAATTTTTAATAGATTCTGTCCACATAGAGAACATAATAACGGACATATCGGCATTTATTGTTTCCATTTGCTTGGCAGCTTCTAAAATACCACGGGCCACTTCCTGGCGGAATAACGCAACCCCCTGGCCACGCAGTTGTGCCGCCTGGCGTTCTGCTTCGGCAGCTATTTTAATGGCATTTCCTTCGGCTTCGGCAGTTTTTGTTTTGGTAATCAATAAAGCTTGTCCTTCGTTTTCGGCAGCCGCTTTCAGGTTGTTCGATGCAACCACTTTGGCCATCGATTTAATAATAATATCATCAAAGGTAATGTCGTTAAGCTGCATATCGATTAAATGATATCCCCACGATGCCAGGGTAGGGTCAAGTTGTTCCTTGATATGCACCACTATTTCACTTCTCAATCCTAATATTTCCGATTGTTTTAAGTTCGCCACATAACTCCTGATGGCTCCTTCCACCGTACGGGTTAAGGCCTGCATCAGGTTGCGGTTATCAATAAACTTGAAGGCTACATTTTTAATGGTTTCCTCTGCCTGGTCCATTACAGCGAATAAAAGCATGGCTTTAAAATTCACATTGGCCTGGTCTTGTGTAATAGCCTGGAATTCCAGTTCCAGCGATTGGTTTTGAATGGATATACGCCTGTATATGGATTCTATAATGGGGATTTTCATATTAAGCCCCGGACGAAGCAAGCGCTTATATTTACCGAAAACGGTAATTACGGCAATATAGCCCTGTTGCACGGTTACAAAACTCGAAAAGAGTATGAAAACAACTATGACAAAAAATACAATAAGACTGATGCTGCCAGATTCCATGATGGGTTGATTTATTATGCAATAATAACCTTTTTTCGTTAATTAACCCTTAATTATATACGGGCAACAATAGTCAAATTTCCTATCTTCGCGGCAAAGGAATAGGTATGACTACAGCAACCCGTAAAATACAAATGGTTGACCTTGCCGGTCAATATGAAAAGATAAAAACAGAAGTAAATAGCGCTATTGAAAGCGTGCTCCGTTCATCGGCATTTATTAATGGTCCTGAAGTAAAATCATTCCAGGCAGAACTGGAAAACTATCTCGGCATAAAGCATGTAATTCCCTGCGCTAATGGTACCGATGCCCTGCAAATTGCCATGATGGCATTGGGATTAAAACCCGGCGATGAAGTTATAACCGCTGACTTTACATTTGTAGCAACTGCTGAGGTAATAGGCTTATTAGGACTTACACCCGTATTGGTAGATGTTTATCCGGGAACTTATACATTAGATATTGAAGCAGTGGAAAAGGCTATCACTTCTAAAACCAAAGCCATTGTTCCTGTTCACCTTTTTGGCCAGTGTGCTGAAATGGAACAACTAATGGAAGTGGCAAAAAAACACAACCTCTACGTAATAGAAGATAATGCACAAGCCATAGGTGCAGATTATACTTATTCGAATGGTAAAATGGTAAAAGCCGGAACCATTGGGCATTTTGGTACCACCTCTTTTTTCCCATCGAAAAACCTGGGCGGATATGGAGATGGCGGCGCACTATTTACCAATGATGATGAACTGGCTAAAAAAGCCCGTTCTATTGCCAATCACGGCTCTACAGTACAATATTACCACGATGACATTGGCGTAAATTCAAGATTAGACAGTATACAGGCAGCTGTATTAAGAATCAAGCTTCGCCACCTGGATGAGTATTGTGCAGCCCGCCAGCAAGCAGCCGCTTATTACGATAAGGCATTTGCTAATCATCCTAATATAAAAACACCTGAAAGAAGCAAGCATTCTACCCATGTGTTTCACCAATATACCTTGGTATTAAATACTACTGACCGCACTAAACTGCGCGAACATTTGGCTGCAAAGGGTATTCCTGCCATGATTTATTATCCTGTTCCTTTGCACCTGCAAAAGGCTTACAGGGATGCACGTTATAAGGAAGGCGATTTCCCGGTTACTGAAATGTTATGCCATTCGGTTATTTCACTTCCTATCCATACTGAACTGGATGAAGAAACATTGAAATTTATTACTGATTCTGTACTGGAGTTTGTAAAATAAATCTTCCTGCCTTAAAAAGAAAAACCCATCGTGCATTTGCAGATGGGGTTCCTTTTTATAAGTCTGTGGTAGCTTATACGTGCTCGCCTTCATCCATTTCACCCTCTTCCATCGGAACGGTTTGAGGAATGAAATCTACATCTTTTCCTGGCTTGCTGTAATCGTAAGCCCAACGGTGAACTACCGGCAACTCGCCTGGCCAGTTTCCGTGTTCAGGTACAATAGGAGTGGTCCATTCCAGGGTATTGGAATTCCATGGATTTTGCTCCGATTTCGGCCCTTTAAACATGCTATAGAAGAAGTTAACGAAGAATATTACTTGTGACAATACGCCTACAATAGCAAATACAGAAATAATAACATTCAAGTGTTGTAGTTTATCGAATGCAGGATAAAGGTCGTTGTTGAAATACCTTCTTGGAACACCTGCTAAGCCGATAAAGTGCATAGGGAGGAATACTCCATACGCACAAACGAATGTGAGCCAGAAGTGCCAGTAGCCTAATTTTTTATTCATAAACCTTCCGAACATTTTCGGGAACCAGTGGTATACTCCGCCAAACATGGCTAATACTGCAGAAAGCCCCATCACAATATGGAAGTGGGCTACTACAAAATAAGTTCCGTGAACAGCTACGTCGAGCGCTGAGTCAGCGAGAATGATACCCGTTAATCCACCCGAAATAAAGGTAGATACGGCCCCGATTACAAACAGCATTTGCGGATTGAAGTGGATATTTCCTTTCCACAAAGTGGTTATGTAGTTAAAGGCTTTGATAGCCGACGGTATGGCAATCAGCAACGTAGTGAATACGAATACCGAACCGAGGAATGGATTCATACCGCTAACAAACATGTGGTGACCCCATACGATAAACGCAAGGAATGCAATAGCCAGCATGGACCCAATCATGGCGCGATAACCGAAAATAGGTTTACGTGCATTTACCGACATAATTTCGGAAATGATACCGAAGGCAGGCATAATAACGATGTATACTTCAGGATGCCCGAGGAACCAGAATAAGTGTTCAAACAAAATAGGGCTACCACCGGTTTGCGATAGAGCTTGTCCGCCAATGTAGATATCGGAAAGATAAAAGCTTGTTCCGAAACTCCTGTCGAATATGAGCAATATGGCAGCGCCAAACAGAACAGGGAAAGAAAGCACCCCTAATACTGCGGTGATTAAAAGAGCCCAAATAGTAAGAGGCAAACGGGTCATCTTCATTCCTTTTGTTCTTAAGTTGAGAACCGTAACAATGTAGTTCAAACCACCTAAAAGAGAAGAAACAACGAATAATGAGATCGAAACGAGCCATAATGTCATACCTGCTCCTGAACCCGGTATAGCTTGTGGCAACGCGCTTAAAGGAGGATAGATTGTCCACCCTGCAGATGCCGGCCCTGTTTCAAGATAAAGTGAAATAAACATGATAAGGGAGGCAATGAAAAAGAACCAGTAGGAAAGCATGTTAAGCATGGGTGATGCCATATCTCTTGCACCTACTTGAAGTGGAATAAGAAGATTGGCAAATGTTCCACTTAAGCCGCCTGTTAAAAGGAAGAATACCATGATAGTTCCGTGAATGGTAACCAAGCCCAGGTACATATTCGGATCAAGAACACCGCCTTTTGCCCATCTGTCGCCCAGGAAGTAGTGCAATACCGGGAAAGAATGCCCCGGCCAGCCTAATTGCAACCTGAAAAGGGTGCTTAATATGGCAGCCACAAGTGCCATAAACATAGCCGTGAACAAGAATTGCTTGCTTATGGTTTTATGATCCATGCTGAACACATACTTCTCTATGAATGAAAGTTTGGGATGTTCATGGTGATGCGTATGCCCTGCCTGGTGGTCCATATCGTGTGTTGCAGTGTGTGCGTGGGTTTCCATGTCTATATACTGTTTTGGTATTTCAAAATTATTAATAATTTATCATATTATTTCATAGCTGTTGTAACAGCTTGTTTATGATGCATGTCGTATAAATGACTGAATAAAGGATGTTGTTTTGCCATCCATTTTTTAAACTCATCAGGTGAATCTACAACTACTTTCATTGACATATTGTAGTGTCCTGAACCACATACGCGGTTGCAAAGCAATATATAATCAAAGGCAGTGTCATGTTGTATCATTCGCATAGAATCGGTAGTGATAGTAGGTATAAAATGTATTTCCGTTGTAATACCGGGAACGCAGTTAATCTGGTCGCGGAAGTGAGGGAAAAATACTCCATGCATCACATCACGGGCGTTGCATTTAAAAAGTATAGGAGTGTTAACCGGTATATGCAGTTCACCTCTTACGATGATATCGTCCCATGAATTAGGGTCGGTAGAATCCATGCCCATAATGTTGTTAGCTCCGTCATCAATAAGTTTATAATCGCTTTTACCGAGTACATTATCGGCTCCGGCATAACGGGCGGTAAAATCGAATTGTTTGGCATATACTTGTACCACCATCGCTTTAGGATCAGGAGGTCCGGTCATTTTCGACCATAAGCTAAGACCATAGATAACAATTACTGCTAATGCAATAGAAGGTACTACGGTCCAAATCAATTCTAACTTATCGTTGTGCGGGTAAAAGAATGCTTTGCTGTCTTTTTGTTTTTTGTAGCGAAATGGAAAATAGAAAAGCAGGAAGGTGGTGGCAAAAAACACAATAAATATAATCACCCAGTTAAACATAAACACATTGTCGGATGTAACCCCAACATCAGAAGCAGCCGGAGGCAACATTTTGCCTTTGGCGTCGAAGAGCAGCCAGATAAGGGAGGCAAAAAATGCCAGCACAAAAATTATCATCACGCGGCCTTGTGAACGGTTATCCTTATCGTTAGCCTTCCCTACGTGGTTTCCTTTCAGTTCGGCTGAAAGCTGGTAAATGCGGATTAACTGGAATACCAGTATCAGGGCAAAAATAAGGACGAGGTATGCAAGCAATTTAATCATAACGTTATTATTTTATTCTTTTTAGCTCTATTATCTTACAAATGATGGTGAATACTTTCTTCCAGGAAAGGATGGTTCTTTACTGCCACGGGAACCTTTGCCAGGTTGGTTAAAACCACATAAAGGAACAACCCGATGAAACCAAGTAAAACACCAATTTCATAAGGACCGAATGCAGGTTTTAATCCCAATGTGCCGGGCATTACCCAAATGTAGGCATCAATCCAGTGGGTAATCAAGATAAGGCAACCTACTCCAATGAGGTATTTAGAATTTCTTTTTGTGTCTCTTGTCATCATGATGATCAATGGCACCAGCAGGTTGATACAGAACATTACCCAGAAAGCAACACGGTAATGGTCGATACGAGCCTGGAAGTATACTACTTCATCCGGAATATCGGTATACCAGTAGAACATGAATTGGAAGAACCACAGGTAGCCCCACAATACGCTAAGTGCAAACATCCATAAGCCGAGGTTGTGCATGTGGTTTTCATTCACGTTAGGCAGTAAGCCTTTTTTTACGCACATAAAGCGTTAAAAGAATGATTGAAATTACACCTGTGAGCCACATGTCATCAAATAAATACCACCCGAAAAGGGTGCTATGCCAGTCTACATCAATAGCCATTACCCAATCCCATGCCATCAATTGCTCGGTTACCCCGAAGAATACGATGAATACCGCAGCCACTTTTAAACTCTTAAAGTGCAATGGAAGGAAATCGTTGGTAAGATCAGATTCAATGGAAAGTTTACGCATCATTCTTACCATATATATCCATAGTCCACCGCAAATAACGGTACGGATAATTACGAACGGAATATTCAGATAGGCTCCTTTTTTTAACCAGGAATTCATCATACGCAGGGCTTCCGGGAATGGTAGCGCTCTTTTGCATCCATTTGTAAATGATATCGGAAGAATCATTATGTCCGCCGATAACGCTTGCTATCAATACAGCGAAAATGGCTAACAACCCGAATGGAAGAAAGGTACTCAGCGCTTCGTACATACGCTTTACTACCACGGACCAGCCGGCTTGTGCAACATATTGCAGGGCCATGAAAAAAGATGCACCTATGGATATAAAGGTAAAAAACAAACCTTCCAGCAAAATGCTTGCCCAAAAGCGGGTTCCGGAAATTTGTTGGTTTAAGGCGCCATAAACAAGAGCAATGACTCCCAAACCCATCAGGACGAAGGTTAAGTTTCTTGTTTTACTTGGTAACGTGTATTGGCTCATATTCATTTTAACTATTGGCTATTAGCTTCGGGCTATTAGCTTGTTTATTATTTATCCTTTTTTTACTGAATCTTTTGTGGCGGAGGCAGTAGCTGTTTTGCTGCTATCGGTAGCCTGGCCTAATTTTTGCAATGTTTGTACATAGCGAATCACTTTACATCTTTCTTCCACCGTGAGCTGGCTGGCATGCGAGCCCATCAGTCCTTTTCCATACTCAAGGGTTTGATACATTTCGCCTTCCGTAATGTTTCTCAACTGAGGACCGGAATAAGGTGGTGGCGGACCGGGAAGTTTTGCTGCTACTTTACCATCGCCCATACCGGTAGCACCGTGGCAGTGGATACAATATACTTCGAAAACAGCTTTTCCTTGTGCCACTATTTCAGGAGAAGCAGGAAATGGATCTTTCCAATATAATGCTGCATTAGTCCATCCTTCAGGTGTATTTGGGAATGGGTCGGGAGTAAATCCTACCGGAACAGTACCCTTTGCGGGAAGACGGTCTGTCATACTATCGGTAAACAGTGGATTGGATGAATTATCTTCGTAAGAAGGAGAGCGGTACATATCAGGCATGTATTCAACACCTGAGCTGTCGGGGTTGTTCCTTTTGCATGAAGAAAATATGCTGAGTGCTATAACTATAAAGCCAATGGCTAATAGCTGATAGCTGATGGCTCTTAATCTCAACAGTTTTTTATAATTCATAATTCCTAATTTATAATTCCTAATTAGTTTTATTTATCCGTTCACTTTTTTTACTTCCACAGCGCCTGTAGCATTGGCTACATTCATAAGATCATTTAGTTCGTCCTCGCTGTATGCAGTAGTTATCATTAAAAAATGGTCGTCAGTAGTGCGTGGGTCAGGATTCTTAGGGCTTACTCCGGGAAATAACCAGCTTCTCATAAGGAAAGTAATAGCCATGCCGTGAGCCGCGCAGAACACTGTTGATTCAAACAAAATAGGTACCCATGAAGGAATGTTATGGTACCAAGTGAAGTTAGGTTTACCACCAATATCTACCGGCCAATCATGAACTAACATATACCAGATCATCCAAAAGGCAAGGCTGAACCCAGTAACACCATAAATGAAACAGCAAATGGAAATACGGGTACGGTTCAATCCCATAATCTTGTCAATTCCGTGAACAGGGAAAGGAGAGAATATTTCTTTAATTCCATATCCGAGCGCGCGCACTTTTATGGCTCCTGCCCGCAACTTATCGTCGTCGTCGTATAACGCGTGTACAAAAAACTTTACTATTACTACTCATGATGATACATTGTATTAATGGTTTCAATTGTTTCGTGTGCCGGTTTCAATTCAAGAGGTGGAAAATCGGATGATTTTGGTACACGCGGAGGGTTGTGATACAAATCTCCGGTAGCTTTCAGGGTGGTCTTTAATTCAGCTTGTGCAATAAAGGGGAACCATCTTGCAAAAAGCAGGAAGAATGTGAAGAACATACCTATGGTTCCAACAAATATTCCCACTTCCACAAAGCTTGGTGAGTAATATGTCCAATCGGATGGGAGGTAATCGCGGTAAAGATCGGTAACGATAATATCGAAACGTTCAAACCACATACCAATATTGATAACGATAGAAAGAATGAAGGTGATGTAAAGATTTCTCCTGGCACCCTTGAGCCACAAAATTTGAGGCAAAACATTATTACATATAATAAGCGACCAGAACGCCCAGCCATAAACGCCCCTTGCATTGTTCCACGATAGATAAATGAAACTTTCATTTGGATCGCCGGAATACCAGGCTTGGAAAAACTCTGCAAAGTAAGCTATGCCCACTACCGAACCCATGGTAAGCATTACCTTGTTCATGGTTTCAATGTGCTGAATAGTGATATATTCTTCCAGGTCCAATACTTTTCTGCCTACTATAACAAGGGTAAGCACCATTGCCATACCGGAGAAAATAGCACCGGCAACAAAGTAAGGAGGATATACGGTAGAGTGCCATCCTCTTACAACACCGGTGGCGAAGTCACTACTTACTATGGAGTGAACCGAGAACACCAGCGGAGTACAAATACCCGCCAACACAATGGTAACTTCCTCAAAACGTTGCCAGTCTTTTGCACGACCGCTCCATCCGAAACTCATGAGGGTATAGAATATTTTTCTGCTCTTGGTTTTTGCACGGTCACGAATCATAGCAAAATCAGGAATAAGGCCGAGATACCAGAATACTACAGAAACAGAGAAGTATGTTGATATTGCAAATACGTCCCAAAGCAGTGGGGAGTTAAAGTTTACCCACAATGAACCAAATTGGTTTGGCAATGGAAATACGAAATAAGCTAACCAAGGACGACCCATGTGA
>Ga0207037_10154_pt2 | contig 21337 bp, 14 predicted proteins | sample Alteio_BWMinCont_75_FD_153268 | JGI IMG/M metagenome (GOLD analysis project Ga0207037, IMG submission 153268) | Enriched cells from forest soil in Barre Woods Harvard Forest LTER site, Petersham, Massachusetts, United States -... | ecosystem: Environmental > Terrestrial > Soil > Temperate forest >... | reverse complement strand
TTACCTACACAGATAAAAAAGATACTAAAAAGTGTTTTAATACTTCTTTTACCCGCTATGCTGACTTCCCCAGCAACCAGAATATAAGCGTGGTGCAGAATGATTTAATTACCCAGATAAACACCCAGCTTGTGCAGGACGTTTTTGACAAGGCCTTCAATAACTGGTAATAACATAAATAATATCGCCCGGTGAATGTACCTTATTTTATAGCGAAGCGTGTAATCGGTAAAAGGGTAAAGGACGGGAAGATTTCACGCCCTACGGTTAATATTGCTATTGCTGGTGTTGCTATGGGAATGGCCGTAATGATACTTACTGTTGCCATTGTAGTGGGATTCCAGATGTCGATAAAAGATAAGGTTGAGGGTTTCAGCGCCGATATCCAGATTAATAAAATGGATAATAACAATTCGCTCGAACCTTCTCCTATAAGCCGTTTTCAGCCGTTTTTAAGCGAACTGAAAAAAATGCCCCAGGTAAAACACTTGCAGGTATATGCTACCAAAAGCGGCATTATTAAAACAAAAACGGAAAATGAGGGAATTATCCTGAAGGGAATAGGAGAAGATTACGATTGGACATTTATCCGGAATAATTTAGTTAAAGGAGCTGTTTTCAGGGCGCATGACACTACGCCGGTAAATGATATTGTAATATCTCAAACCATTGCATCGGAGCTGGATGCTAACGTTGGCAGTAAATTATTAATTTTCTTTGTAACCCGCACCCGCAACGCCGACAGCGCCGGAAACTATGGCTACGAGCAGCGGGTAAAGACTTTTTACGTAAAGGGTATATACCATACAGGCTTGGATGAGTTTGATAAATACATGGTGTTTGCCGATATAGGTCAGGTACAAAGCCTTAATTTCTGGACTCCCCAACAGGTGGGAGGTTTTGAAGTATCCTGCTACAACTTTAAAAATATAAGCGAGAACGAAGATGCCGTCAACCATATCATAGGGCAGGATTTGGTTGCTACAAGCGTCAGGAAGACCAATGCAGCCATATTCGATTGGCTTGATTTGCAAAATACGAATGCCGTTATTATAATTAGCTTGATGGTGATTGTTTCAGCCATTGCCATGATTTCGGCGCTGATTGTACTTATTTTAGAAAATGCCAATATGATAGGGGTTCTAAAAGCCCTTGGCATGAGCAACTGGGGCATCCAGAAAATATTTATTATGGATGGCGCTTACCTGATTGCATTGGGTTTGTTAATAGGTAATACGGTTGGATTACTGCTCTGTTGGCTGCAAAGTCAATATGGACTTATAAAACTCCCGCAGGAGACGTATTATGTTTCGCAGGTTCCCATTTATGTAAATTGGCAATATGTAATAGCTATCAACATAGGCTCCTTCCTGGTTTGTATGCTGATACTTATTTTGCCTTCTTTTATCATTTCCCGCATCAAGCCAGCAGTTACGCTGAAATATGAATAGTTCCCTGATTATATCCTCACCAACAGCGCAATATTCTCCACATGCGAAGTGTGCGGAAACATATCAAATGGCTGTATCTTTTTTACCATATATTTTTCTTTCATCAGGGCAATGTCTCTGGCTTGGGTAGAGGGGTTGCAGCTTACGTACACTATTTTCTCCGGAGCCATTTTCAGGATGGCATTAACCACATCGGGATGCATGCCCATACGAGGCGGGTCAGTAATTATTACATTCGGTATTCCATGATGGCGGCAAAATTCTTCTGTAAGCATCTTTTGCATATCGCCTGCAAAAAAATCTACGTTTTTTATGCCATTTAATTGGGCATTTTGTTTAGCATCAATTACAGCTTGTTCAACGTATTCAATACCCACCACAGAAGCCGCTTCCGAAGCTATGAATGAGGCTATCGTTCCGCAGCCGGTATATAAATCGTATACTATTTCATTGCCTTTCAAACCAGCATATTCACTCACTTTTTGGTAAAGTACATTGGTCTGCGTGGTATTGGTTTGAAAGAAAGATTGGGGTGAAATACGGAACTGCAAAACATCTCCATTTTTCTTTACCAGGTGTTCAGTAATGTAATCTTTGCCCGAATATGTAACAGAAGGCAAATCGCTGAATACATCATTTTTCTTAGTATTGATAATATATTGCAGCGAAGTTATCTGTGGGAATTTTTGCAAGATATTGGCTAATAGTTTATCGCGCATTTTGCTGTCATCTTGAGCAAATACAACTACCACCATTATTTCACCCGTAATAGTTGTCCGTATCATTATGTTTCTTAAAAGACCTTCCTGAGCATTCAAATCAAAATAAGGCATCCTTTCTTTCCTGGTAAACTCTCTTACCTCATTCCTGATAGAATTGGAAGGCTCGGGTTGTAAATAACATTCTTCAATATCGATTACCTTATCAAATAAGCCGGGTACATGAAAGCCAAGTCCCGGTTGGTTAAAATTGGCTGTATCGCCCATTTCTTCGTGGGTTAGCCAACGTTTAGCAGAAAAGGTAAACTCCAGTTTATTCCGGTAATAATACACATTGGCCGAAGGAATAATGGGGAACTTTTCTTCTACCGTTATATGGCCGATACGTTCGAAAGCATCTTCCACGTGCTTTTGCTTAAAGGCTATTTGTTTTTCATAATCGAGGTTTTGCCATTTGCATCCTCCGCATGTCCCGAAATGTTTGCAGGCAGGCTGTACACGCAGGGGAGAGAGCTTCTTAATAGAAATTATCTTGCCCAGGGCATATTTCTTCTTCTTTTTTACAATTTTTATATCGGCTATATCGCCCGGCACAAGGCCTTTTACAAATATTACCCTGTCTTGCTGGCGCACTACGGCATTTCCTTCTTCACCGATGTCGATGGCTTCTGCATTTTCTGCTATTTCCTGTTGCATTTTCCTGTTTTAAATCATTTCAAAGATGCGGCATTATTCTTAAATTTGCACAATAATTTTTCCAAAACACAACCCTCGACCTGTTTCTTACGTATAAGAGGGAGATAAAAACACTCTACCATGGTTACATTAGCTGTCAGAAAAAATAGAGCCGGAAGGCTCATCGAAATGGAGCAACAATATGGCGCCCATAACTATCATCCTTTGCCAGTAGTAATTGAAAGGGGCGAAGGTGTGTATGTTTGGGATGTTGAAGGCAAACAGTATTTCGATTTTTTATCGGCTTATTCTGCCGTTAACCAAGGACATTGCCATCCTAAAATTGTGGATGCCTTAATAGAGCAGGCTAAAAAACTCACACTCACTTCACGGGCTTTTTACAATGATGCCTTAGGCGAATATGAACAGTTTATAGCTTCCTTCTTTGGCTATGATAAGGTGTTGCCCATGAATACAGGTGCTGAAGCGGTAGAAACAGCGTTGAAACTTTGTCGCAAATGGGCCTACCTCATTAAGAAGTTACCGGAAAACAAAGCGAAAATAATTGCTTGCGAAGGCAACTTTCACGGACGCACCATTACCGTTGTTTCGATGAGCAGTGACCCTGATGCCCGCAAGGATTATGGTCCTTATACACCCGGCATAGAATTAATACCCTATAATAATATAGAAGCCCTGCGCGAAGCCTTGAAAGATCCTAATGTAGCAGGATTCCTCGTAGAACCGATTCAAGGCGAAGCAGGTGTTGTAGTTCCTGACGAAGGTTATTTGAATGAGGCCGCTAAATTGTGCAAAAAAAATAATGTACTCTTTATAGCTGATGAGGTGCAAACCGGAATCGGGCGGACGGGCACACTAGTAGCCTGTGAGCATGAAAATGTACGTCCTGATGTATTGATATTGGGCAAAGCTTTGTCAGGCGGGGTGTATCCCATATCTGCTGTGTTGGCTGACGATGAAATTATGCTTTGCATAAAATCCGGAGAGCATGGCTCTACCTTCGGTGGCAACCCTATTGCAGCCAAGGTAGCTATTGCTGCCCTCGAGGTGATACGCGATGAAAGCTTAGCTGAAAATGCAGTCGAAATGGGCGAAATATTCCGTAATGAACTACGCTCTATTGATTCTCAAAGAATAGAAGAGATACGAGGTAAAGGACTCCTGAATGCTATTGTGATAAACCCTATAAATGGTGTAACTGCCTGGGATGTTTGCATAGCATTGAAAGAAAACGGTATTCTTGCTAAACCTACCCACGACCATATTATTCGCCTTGCTCCACCGCTGGTAATTAATAAAAACCAAATACTGGAAGCCGCTCATATTATTAAGAAGACAATAGAGGAGTTGGATAAATAGCAGCTAAGAGTTAAGAACTAAGAGTGAAAATGCAACTCTTAGCTCTTTGTTCATAGCTCCTAACTTTCCTATACCCGTTTTTTTTCGTTATTTCCGTAATCTAGCTTAAGTACCCCAATACCTCTAACATGCTCTTGTAGCTATTTTTTCTTCCTGATTTCTTTAGCCAGTTCTTTGGGTTCTTGCCTCGAATCAAAAATGGTGTCAATTACAATGGTACTTTCTATTATACGGTAAATAGCTTTGTAGTTTCCAATAATTAGTTTTCTATATCCTTGCTTTAATTTGGAGAGGTATTCCTCCTCATTGCCTAATGCAGGATGTTTCTTTAGTTTACCAATTTCATACAGAATAGTGTCCTTGATGGATTGGGCAACTTTCAACGAGGCTTCTTGTTTGTAATAAAGATAAATGTCTTTTAGGCGAGATTTTGCAATGTCGGTAAAAACAATTTTCATATTGAAAATCTACCAGTTTCCTGATTCTTTTTCAAGCTCTTCGAGAGTAGTGACCTTTCCGGCTTTACGAGCTTTCTCCGAAAGTTCCAATTCTGCCATTAATTCATCAATACTAATTTGCTTAGCAGGATTGTGCGCTAATTTCTCACGAAAATCGTACATCTTATTAATCATTGTCTCATCTTGCAATGAAACTAACCATTCAATAAGACTGAGTTTTTTAGCCTGAATATTCATAACACAAATATAAGCAAATTTAATTTCCTCTTTGCATTCCTATACCCGTTTTTTTCGTATGTTTTAGGGATAAGTAGTAAGAGATAAGCAGAGTTAAAGAGATTCCCCCACTCGGTTCGGACACTCTTAGCTCTTCTAGTACCCCAGTACCTTCAACATGCTCTTGTAGCTTTGCTCTTTGGCAAAAAGGCGGGTGCTTATTTCACCATCATCGTTTTTGTCAATAATAACATGCTTGGGTGCAGGTATCAGGCAATGCTGAATACCGCCATAACCTGCTAATGATTCCTGGTAAGCTCCCGTGTGGAAGAACCCTACATATTGAGGCTCATCTTCCTTATAGTTGAATTTAGGCAGGTAAACTTCGTTGGTATGTAATTCTGAGTTATAATAATCGAGGCTGTCGCAGGTAAGTCCCCCCAGGTTTACTTTCTGGTATTCATGATCCCAATGGTTCAGCGCCAGCATAATAAAACGTTGGTTAATTCCCCAGGTATCAGGCAGGGTAGTAATGAAAGAACTGTCGATCATGTACCACAGCTCGCGATCGTTTTGCCATTTTTTATCTAATACCGAATAAAGTGCGGCACCGCTTTCGCCTACCGTAAAGGAACCAAACTCGGTGAAGATATCCGGTTCGGGAATTTCGTTCTGGTCGCAGAAATTTTTCACCTGTAAAATGATTTCTTCAATCAGGTATTCGTAATCAAATTCAAAACCAAGTGAGTTGCGTATAGGTAATCCGCCGCCAATGTTCAAAGAATCGAGGCTAGGGCAAATTTTCTTTAACTGGTAATATACCTTAAGGCATTTGGCTAATTCTGTCCAATAGTAAATAGCATCCTTTATGCCGGTATTGATGAAGAAGTGCAGCATCTTCAACTGGCACTTCGGGTTCTTCTGTATCTTTTCTTTGTAAAAGTCTACAATGTCGCGGTAACGAATGCCGAGGCGCGAAGTATAGAAAGGGTAGGTAGGTTCTTCTTCGGCTGCAATACGGATGCCAATGTTAAATTTCTTCTTAACAGAGCGGTTGTAATACTCCAGTTCTTCCTTATTATCCAATATCGGGATCACATTGGTGAAGCCGTTATTGATGAGCTCGCAAACATATTGTTTGTAAGTTGGGCGTTTAAAACCATTGCAAATAATATAGTGCTCTTTGGTGAGTTTGCCTTCTTTATAAAGGTCCTTAATGATAGGAATATCAAAGGCCGAAGAGGTTTCAATATGAACATCCTCGTTAGAAAGCACCTCATCCAACACAAAAGAAAAATGCGAGCTTTTGGTACAATAACAATATCTATACTTACCTTTGTAGTCGGCTTTTGCCATTGCTACATTGAAGAGTTTCTTTGCTTTCTGGATTTGTGAACTTATCTTGGGCAGATAAGTAAGTTTGAGAGGGGTTTTATATTGTTTGATGATAGACATCAAATTGATATCGTGAAAATAGAGTTCGTTGTCCTCTACACGGAAACCTTCTTGCGGAAAATTAAAGGTTTGCTGTATGAGGTCCCTATAGGTGTTTTCCATTTCTGAGTGGGTTGAATTAAATTGAGGACGCAAATGTAAGTAAACTACTTTGAAAAAAATACAGTAAAGTAAGTGAGTTACTTTTGACAGTTGAAAAATTAATATGAAGAATAAAAAGCTGACCACTGACTACTTTTCACTGAGAACTAAGATATGAAACAGATAAAGCTGATAGAGGTAAAATCGGAGATAGGAGCAGGCACTCGCGGCGCCAGCATGGGTGTGGACGCGCTTAAAATTGCCGCACTCGATTTCGGTAGCTACTTTTTTAAGAAGAATAAATCAGTCAGGGTTCTGGTTCAAAACAAGTTGTTGTTGGAGCCTATTCATAATGAATTTGCCAAACGTATAAAAGGCGTATATGCCGTTGCTGAACGCTTAGCTAAGGAAGTTAAAAAGGCAGTGGAAGCGCCCAATACCTTCCCTATTATTTTATTGGGCGACCACAGTACGGCTATTGGGACAGTCGCAGGAATTAAAATGGCCTGTCCTGATAAGAGGCTCGGTATAATATGGATTGATGCCCATGCCGATATTCACTCACCTTACACAACACCCTCAGGTAATATGCACGGAATGCCTATGGCTGCTATATTGGATGTGGACAATTTGGTGAACAAAGTAAATGAGCCTGATGAGGAGACTATAACCTATTGGGAGAAGCTTAAAGCCCTCGGAGGGATTAGTCCCAAGATACTTCCATCGGATTTGATATATGTAAGTATGCGCGACCTGGAATTGCAGGAAAGTGCTATTATCAAGAAACTCAACATACACAACTATACCGTTTCAGAGATGCGTTCGAAAGGGGTTGAGCGTGCCGCAGTAGAAGTACTGAACTATTTAGACAAATGCGATATCATCCATATTTCTTTTGATGTGGATAGTATGGATCCCACAATTTCACGGGGTACAGGAACTCCCACCAAGAATGGTATTACGGAAAGGGAAGCAGGAAATTTTATTGCCCGTTTGCTTTATAGTAAAAAAATAGTTTCCTTTGAAATCTCAGAAATAAACCCGACACTCGATAAAGAAAACCTAATGGCTGAAAATGCCTTCGAAATATTACAGAAAGCCGCTAACCAGATAACGAGGGTGCTATGAAAAATATTCATCTAACCGCAAAGTTCGCAAAGAAACAGCCCGCAAAGGGAAAACAAAAGAATTTGGTAAATCTTTGCGCTCTTTGCGGTTTCTGCATTTCTAAAAAATCTGTATTCTTGTAAAGCATGCAAAATATCGAAACACTCATAACCGAATCAGTAAAAAAGGCAGTAACCCAATTATATGGTGCCGATAGCTCGAAGCTGAACATTGCCCTTCAGCCTACCCGTGAGGAGTTTGAAGGTGATTTTACCATCGTGGTATTCCCCTTTGTTTCTCATTCCAAAAAGAAACCGGAGGAAACAGCTAACGAACTGGGTGAATATGTAAAGAATAACCTACAAGAGATAGAATCCTTCAATGTTATCAAGGGATTTCTGAATCTTGCAGTTTCTAAATCATATTGGATTGATTTCCTGAAAACCATATCTGCAAATGCGGAATACGGCTTTACGAAGCCCCAGAAGGATTCTCCAACCGTTATGGTGGAATACTCTTGTCCCAATTCCAATAAGCCTTTGCATTTAGGTCACGTACGTAATAACCTGATAGGATTTGCCGTATCGCGTATTGTAAAAGCAGCCGGAAACAATGTTATCAAGGTAAACTTGATTAACGATAGAGGTATACATATATGCAAGTCTATGTTGGCCTGGAAAAAATGGGGTGGGGGAGAAACACCTGCTTCGTCGGGTTTGAAAGGCGATTTCCTGGTAGGTAAATACTATGTTCTCTTCGATAAGAAATATAAAGAAGAGCTAAAGCAATTGATGGCAGAAGGGTTGTTATCGGAAGAAGATGCCGATAAGAAATCGAGCTTGATGGAAGCGGCGCGTGAAATGTTGCGCTTATGGGAAAGTGGCGATGATGAGACTATAGAGCTGTGGAAAATGATGAACAGTTGGGTTTACGAAGGCTTTGAGGTTACCTATAAGGCTATGGGTGTAGATTTCGACAAGACCTATTACGAATCGGAGACCTATTTAATGGGGAAAGAAATAGTGGACGATGGCTTGATAAAGGAAATATTCTACCGCCGGACGGATCACTCCGTGTGGGTAGATTTGACGCATGATGGGTTAGATCAAAAGCTGGTGTTGCGCTCCGACGGCACTTCGGTTTACATAACCCAGGACATGGGTACGGCCTATCTGCGCTCACAAGATTATAAGTTTGACAAATTGGTTTATGTAGTAGCCAACGAACAGGAATATCACTTTAAAGTGCTATTCCTCATCCTGAAAAAATTGGGCTACAAATGGGCTGCTGGCTGTTTTCACTTGTCGTATGGCATGGTGGAGTTGCCCGAAGGTAAAATGAAATCGAGGGAAGGAACGGTAGTAGATGCCGACGATTTGATGCAGGAAATGGTAGATACCGCTAGGGAGATTACGAAAGAGTTGGGTAAGATTGAAAACTTTGAATCGAAGGAAGCCGAAGAACTATACAGAACCATTGGCATGGGCGCACTCAAATATTTTATTCTGAAAGTTGACCCGAAAAAGAAAATGCTCTTCAATCCCCGCGAGTCGGTTGATTTTGAAGGTAACACCGGGCCTTTTATACAATACACTCATGCGCGTATTTGTTCCTTGTTGAATAAAGCGAAAGATATAGGTTATGCTGCATCTGTAAATGTGAAAGATATAGCCGACAAAGAACGAAACCTTATCCGCAAGCTGTATGAATTTCCTTCGGTGGTAAAAGCTTCTGCAGATACTTATAGCCCTGCGCTGGTGGCTAATTATACCTATGAATTAGTGAAAGAATATAATCAATTCTACCATGACTATCCTGTGCTGAAAGAGGAAAACGCAGATGCAAGAAGTTTCCGTATTACGCTTTCCCAACAAACGGGAGCAGTCATAAAACGGGCTTTCTGGCTCTTGGGCATCGATGTGCCGGAAAGAATGTAGCCGGAGCCCGGCAGGCACATAATTTAAAATCGTAAGATTAAAAGGAAACTTGTTGTACGGGGTTTTAATTAATCTCTATATTTGATTTTTAATATATAATTTTTATATCAACTGATGAAAAAAATACTTGTACTTCTTTTTACTCTTCTGCCGTTTGTTGCGTTTTCTCAAGATTCAGCTTCTTTGTATTCAAAGACTTTTGGTGATAGCCATAAGCCAGCGGTTATTTTTTTACATGGAGGTCCCGGTTATAATTGTGCAGGTTTTGAATTAGCCACAGCACAAAAGCTGGCTGATAAAGGGTATTATGTAATCGTATTCGACCAACGTGGATGCGGGCGCTCCAATAAAATGCCCGGTAAGTTTACCATGGATGAAGATATAAATGATTTAAAAGGAATTTATGCAAAATATGGGATAAGTACCGCAACACTTATTGGGCATAGCTGGGGTGGAACGTTGGCTATTCGTTTTGCAGAAAAAAATCCGCCAATGGTAAAAAATTTAGTGATGGTAAGTTCTCCTCTTTCATACCAAATGACACTTACTGCCATTTTACATCATTGCAAAGATTTCTACACTCAGAAGAATGACACTGCAAATCTTAAATATATTGCCATGCTTGAAAAAATGGATACTGCTTCGCTTGAATATAGTTTGTATCTCTTTTATCATGCTATGCATTGCAATCTCTACAGACCTAAAAACACTACGGAAGAATGTAAAGCAATTTATCAAAGTGTTCTTTCAAATCCGGATGCTAAAATGCTGATGCAATCCGACTATCCGCCTGTGCAGGGCTTTTATAAGAATGAACATTACACCACATTAAATCTTTTCAACGATATTGAAGCCTGTAAAAAGGAAGGGGTAAAGTTTTTTGGAATTTACGGTTCGGATGATGGTTTATTTGATATGCTACAACTAAATAATTTAAAAACATTAGTTGGAGAAAAAAATTTCATTATTGTGCCTGATGCATCTCACAATGTATTTATTGACCAGCGAGCGGTTTTCCTTGATACATTAACTAAATATATTGGTGAGTAGCCATTTTTATTCCTTTGTTCCTTCTCCTAAAAACTTAGTAATAATATGCTGTGTTTTTTCACAAGGCCAACCCGGAGGGTTTTGTGTAATGCTAATGGTTACTTGTTGCCCATTGATTTGGTAACTGGCTTTAGCCATGGTAATACCGAATATTTTAACCGATATGCTTGTAGCATCTACGCTCAATGCAAAGCCCTGCTCCTTGGCCGCTTGTTGCATGTGGGTTAGAAGGTCATCAGCAGAGCCGGTAAAGTCGAGGGTGAAGGGTTGGCAATCCATAGATTTAGTTTGGGTCAAAGATAAAGAAAGGGGCGAAAATTTGGTATATGAAAAACTTTATTGGGGAAACATCTGTAATAGTGCAATTAACATTTACATCATTACGATTTTTTAACTGCCCTGAATGTATAATCTGCCAGATTAACCTCGATATTCTCACCTTCCTGACCTATTTCAGACTGGACAACAAATAAATCTTTTGCTTCTTCAATGGCATTTTCTTCCGACTTCGCCTCCATGTCTATATATTCAAGTTTATCATTAATGTAGACATCATATTTATTTTTTTGTGCCATTATAAGGTAATTAGAAGAACACAAATATATAAAAACCATGTAACCCAAATCCCTGCTCTTTGGTAGCTTGTTGCATTTTGTTTAAAAGGTCTTAAGCAGAACCGGTGTATGTTATTGGAAATTATGGCTTTAAAATATTTTGTAAATTAGCAACTATTTTATGAGGACTTTTCTATCAGCCGTATTATTTCTTTCCCTCGCCACTTTTGGGTTTGCGCAGGAAGAAATGCAGGAAGCACTTATGGGGCAGGAAGAAGTACGGGAGGACATTATTGGAACATGGGTTGAAAAGTATGATTCTGCAATCAGTTACAAAATATACTTTTATGGAGATTCAATTATATTTTATGAAAGCAAGGTAAATAGTAAAGAAGTAATTGTTGCAAAATTTGAATATACTTTACAAAAAAATTATGTGGTCCAATGCGGTTATGGTAAATATAAAACAAATGAGCTGCATACAGATTATTCTTTGAAAATTCATCAATATTTTCCTACAGATGAAGATTATGGGGACTGTGCTCCAATATATTCAATAAGTAAAACAAGTTTAAAAATTAATGATTTGAGAAGCGAAAACCTACCTTTACTTTCATTAGTAAGGATTAAATAGTATTTGTATTTTATTTAAAAGTTTATTTGATTTGTTTTCAGTTAACATTCACAATTTAGACCTCATAGTATAAGTCGTTTTGTGTCGTTTTTTCACCACGAAGACACTAAGTTCACCACGGGACACTAACACTGTTCTCCTTAGTGTTTCTTAGTGTCCTCCGTGTCTTAGTGGTAAAAAAATAATTATTGCGATTCCGAAACAAGTTCGGAATGACTACTTCATATCACTTGTCTGTCGGACTCCGACCTATAGGACGAGTTTCTTGTGCCTGTAAGGCTTATTAACATCATCGCCGAGGCGTTTCTTTTTGTTCTCTTCGTATTCGGTGTAGCCGCCTTCAAAGTAATAAACGTTGCCTTCGCCTTCAAATGCCAGTATGTGTGTACAAACCCTATCGAGGAACCAACGGTCATGCGATATGATTACAGCGCACCCTGCAAAGTCTTCCAAGGCTTCTTCCAATGCACGGAGGGTATTTACGTCAATATCATTGGTAGGTTCATCGAGTAGTAGTACGTTAGCTTCAGAAAGCAGCGTTAATGCTAAATGCAAACGGTTCCGTTCCCCGCCTGAAAGCACTCCGCATTTCTTTCCTTGGTCTTGTCCGCTAAAATTGAAACGTGCCACATACGCACGGGAGTTGAGCAAACGTCCGCCCAGCATAATATTTTCATTCCCTCCGGAGATAACTTCCCAAATACTTTTTTCAGGGTCTACTGAAGTATGCTCTTGATCTACATAGCCAATCTTCACCGTTTGTCCCATTTTAAAGTCCCCCGAATCGGCATTTTCCTGTCCCATTATCATACGGAAGAGGGTTGTTTTTCCTGCTCCGTTAGGCCCAATGATGCCAATGATACCGGCAGGTGGCAAGCGGAAATTTAAATCGTCAAACAGCACCTTTTCTCCAAATGCTTTTTTCACATGTGTGGCATCAATAACTTCGTTGCCCAATCGCGGCCCATTAGGAATAAATATTTCCAGTTTTTCTTCTTTTTCTTTTACATCCTCGCCCATCATTTTGTCATACGCAGCCAACCTTGCCTTCGATTTTACATTCCGGCCTTTAACACCTGCACGTACCCATTCCAATTCACGTGCCAGGTTTTTTTGTCGTTTCGATTCGGTTTTCTCTTCTTGAGCTAAACGCTTACCCTTTTGTTCCAGCCAGGCTGAATAATTGCCTTTCCAGGGAATGCCTTCACCGCGGTCGAGTTCCAATATCCATCCGGCAGCATTATCGAGGAAGTATCGATCGTGTGTTACGGCTATTACGGTGCCTTCGTATTCATGCAAGTGGTGTTCCAGCCAATCTATTGATTCGGCATCCAGGTGGTTGGTAGGTTCATCAAGCAGCAATATTTCCGGCTTTTGAAGTAATAATCTGCATAATGCAACTCTTCTCTTTTCTCCACCCGAAAGATTTTTAACAGGTGCATCGCCGTCAGGGCAGCGCAAGGCATCCATCGCAATTTGCAGGCGGTTATCTAAATTCCATGCATCGTGCTTTTCCAGTAAATCGTTGAGTTGAGATTGCCTGTCGACCAACTTATTCATCTCGTCATCTGTAAGAGGCTCAGAGAATTTGTTGTTCACATCTTCATATTCCTTTAGCAAAGCCACTATTTCGGCCGCGCCTTCCCGTACTATTTCAATTACAGTTTTAGTTGGGTCTAATTTAGGGTCCTGTTCCAAATATCCAACTTTATATCCGGGAGAAACATGTATTTTTCCATCGTACGATTGTTCAATTCCTGCAATAATTTTCATCAGGGTTGATTTACCGGAACCATTTAACCCGATTACGCCGATTTTAGCTCCGTAATAAAAAGAGAGGTAAATATTTTTTAAGATTTGTTTTCCACTGGGTAATATCTTACTGATATTTACCATCGAGAATATAATTTGTCTGCCTTCGTCTGCCATGGGTGTGTTAATTCAAAATTACCTATTAGTTATGAGGATAGTACCAAAAATGCCAACGTTTCCTTTGGAACGTACGTTATAGTATAAAAGGCGTTAGATTTTGGGTTGCAAATATCGTAAAAACAAGATTGTCCCCAAACATTTGTACTTTAATACAAAATTGTTGTGTTAAAATAAGCCTATCTTTGAATGATAGGTTACGGGTATTTAACTGATTGTGTATAAGTAATTATATAAAACTACATAGACAAAATTACTTCTCAGGGGATGAAAAAAGGTTTGATTTTATTTGTTTTCTTTTTATTAAGTGCTGGAACTGCTTTAAGTGCCCAATGCTATGGTACAGTGGAATACGATACTTCCGCAACTGCCAATGGGAGTAGTACATTTAACATTACTACCGCCAATGCAAATGAACTTATTCTGATTGCTTATAATGGTTGGCCCAGTCCTGGTGCGGGTCCTGTTACGGTAGACGGGAATCCTGCCAGTCACATTAATACGGCTCACACAAGTAATTCCGCTGTTGCCGAAGTTTACTGTTATTCTGCTCCCGCTGCAGGCACTCATACTATTGTATGCACTGAAACCAATTATAATTCGCCATACTATTTGAACATGGCTTCTGCATTTTATGTAACCGGAACCTGTACCTTATTGAGTTGCGATAGTTTAGTTAGTAACGAATTCGCGACCAGCGGCTTTGGCAATATTAATACAACAATAACCACCACGGTGCCCAATGAAATGATTTTCGGATCATTTGTCAATAATACAGCACAGTTTGTTCCTTACGCAATGAAAGTGACAGGAGGAGCAACCATTACCGAAACCATGCACGAAGGTAATGGAATTGATGCATCGGAGGGTTATGAAAGCGCTGCCTCAGCAGGTACTTATACTCTTACAACAAATGACCCAAATTCCTGTTGTGGAGGAGGCACGGTATTGGTTGCCATTATTCCCGGTAAATGCAGTGTTGGCGGAATGGTTGTGTCGCCACCCAGTCAATCTAATCCTACTTGTGGTAACTGCGATGGCCATATTGCCATATCTGTAACCGGGGGCACAACACCTTATACCTATAGTTGGTCCAATGGAGTTACGGTGGATAGCGCCGGCGGCTTATGCGGGGGGACCTTCAGTATTACTATAAAAGATGCAGGCTGCAGTGATACTACTATAGTTGATTCTCTTATTGCAAATAATCTTATCATAACACCTACCGTTATAGCCAATGAGCCTTGCTTCGGAAGCTGTTCAGGTAGCGCTAAGATCACTGTTACGGGTGGCGTATCTCCGTATACGTATAATTGGGTGCCAGCAGGCGGAACAAACGCTACTGCCACCGGATTATGCGGGGGAGTATATACTATTACTGTAACCGATAATAAGAGCTGTACGGGAACTACAACAGTTATCATTACACAGCCGTCGTCTGTCACAGGGGTTATTACACCAAACAATGTATTGTGTAATGGAGGAGTGGGTAGTTTAACTGTGGCCGCCAGCGGAGGAAATTCTCCATACAATTATTCATGGACACCGGGAGGCCAAACAACAGCCACAGCCACCGGATTAAAAGCGGGAACATATACAGTAAAGATAACAGACGTAAACGGATGCACCGGGAGCAGCGGTATAAGCCTTACGCAGCCTGTAGTATTAACGGCAAGCATAAATTCTATTGTTTATCCTGTATGCAATGGAGGTACCGGAAGTGCAACGGGAAGCGGTGCCGGAGGTTCCTCGCCCTATAACTACAACTGGAACCCCGGAGGACAAACGACAGCCGCGGCTACCGGATTAGGAGCCGGAAGCTATACCGTTACGGTAAAAGATAATAATGGATGTACAGCAACTGCAGGGGTAACGATTACCCAGCCTATTGTTGTTTCAGGAGTTATAACGGTTGTGGGATACCCCTTGTGTAACGGAGGTACAGGAAGTGCCACCGTAAAGGCAGGTGGAGGAAATGGAGGATACAAATATGTGTGGACGCCAGGCGGACAAACAGCCGCCACAGCTACCGGAATGACGGCGGGCACATATACCGTAAAGATTACAGATTCGAAGGGATGTACCGGGAGCGCAAGTGTAACCATGACACAACCCGCTACATTAGCTGTTACTACTACATTTACGCATGCATCATGCGGGTTACCGAACGGAACTGCAACGGCAACTGTTACGGGAGGAACACCGGGATATAATTATGTATGGACCCCGGGTAATCAAGTCAATGCAACAGCCGTGGGGTTATTAGCAGGAACATATACGGTGAAAGTAACGGATAGTCATAACTGTACGGCAAGTGCAACTGTAACCATTACCCAGCCTTCGGCAGTGCTGGTAAGCATAGTAAGTACTAGCAATGTTACCTGCAATGGAACCCCCACGGGCACAGCAACAGCCAGTGGCAGTGGAGGCACCGCACCTTATGGGTATCAATGGAGCCCGGCGGGAGGGAATGGAATAACCGGCACAGGACTGACAGCAGGAAAATATACGGTAACGATAAAAGATGCCAATGGATGTACTGCTACGGCAGGTACAATCATCACACAACCTACAGCACTAAATGTAGTTGTCAGCGGCCCGCCCATACCGTGTTTGGGCAAGAGTGCACTATACAGCGGTAATGCAAGTGGAGGCACAGGCCCCTATACCTATAAATGGAGCCCTGCTACAGGAGTAGGAAGTACATCGAGCGCAGCAACAACATTAACGCCACCCGGAACAATAACATATACGTTAGAGGTAACCGATGCGAATGGATGTATTACATACGGTTATGCCAGCTTCACCTTCCCGCCTCCTTTAGCAGTAAGTATTAATGGGGCCTCAGTTACCTGCAGCAAGAGGAACGCTCAGTTATGCGGATTGGCTACCGGAGGAACAGGAGGAGATAGTTATTTATGGGAACCTATCAACCTCTCCTCACCTTGTATAACAATACCTGCCTCTATTACCACCATATACACATTAACGGTAACCGATAATTGCGGAGTAAGCGTTTCAGCTACTGCTACCGTAGATGTACAACCACCGCCTGCGGTAAGTTTTGTATCGAGCGCTACGGAAGGATGCGCACCATTGTGTGTACAATTCCGGAATACAACCCCACCGACCGGTGGCAAGGAACTGTATGAGTGGAATTTTGGAAACGGAGACAGCCTGCAGGATGAGAACCCTATCTATTGTTACAGTAAAAGTGGAGTATATAATGTATCGCTAACAGTGGTTTCGGATAGCGGATGCAGTTCGACATTAAACCAAATTGGATTGATACACGTATATGGCAAACCACAGACTTCGTTCACCTATAGCCCACAACCCGTATCGATTTTAACACCTACGGTAGATTTTAAAGATAATACGAAAGACAATTATGGAATAGCATACCGTTGGTGGTATTTTGGAGATGGGAGCGATTCGGTAAGCCACAGTGTGAATGCCGTGCATACTTATCATGATACAGGACGCTACTGTATAGAATTGATAGATATGAATGAGAAAGGATGTGCCGATACGGTAACCAATTGCCTGGTGATAGAACCTGAGTACAGTTTATATATCCCTTCGGCCTTCAGCCCGAACGGAGACGGAATCAATGATGTATTCAAACCGGTAGGGGAGTATTTAACGGATTTTGATATGTATATTTTCGACCGCTGGGGCGAAGAGATCTATCACACCACAGATATAACAAAGGGCTGGGATGGAACGGTGCATGGAGGGACTGTATCGCAAGAGGATACCTATATTTATAAGATAACGGTAACCGATGCCCAACATAACCAGCATTCATATATTGGCAACGTAACTTTGATAAAGTAAGGTAGTTCCCGGGATTATAAATATTGAATTACCCAACGTTTTCTTAAGTATGTACGTAATGATTATACAAACAGGGTTGGATTTTGCGTTGCCAATATCGTAAAAACCCAATTTAAGGATAATGAGTTCAATGTGTTTATAAGTTTTTCGAGGTAAAAATTACGTATTTTTTTAAAATAACACTATATTTGGAAGATAAATTGCTTTGTATTTTGCTTGTTTGTAAGAAGATGAATATGTAATATCACATAATTATATTACCCCCCAGAGATGAAAAAAGGACTACTTTCCATTTTATTATGTATACTGAGTTTTGGCAGTGTTTCAGTAATAAACGCGCAATGTTACGGCACTGTTAAGCTCGATACCGTTGCAGGAGCAAAGGGTAGTAATACTTTTGACATTTATACTACCTATTGTGATGAACTCATTTTGATAACATACGACGGTTGGCAGGGGCCGGGTTCAGGTCCTGTAAAGGTAGATGGTAATTCAGCCACACACCTTGCTACTGCTTTTGTTTATTATTATGCTGTTGCGGAAACCTATGCATATATAGCTCCCTCATCGGGAACACATACCATCGTGTGTACAGAGGCTCCCTATAATTCACCCTATTATTTAAATTTTGCTGCTTCATTTTATGCAAGCGGTACAGGTTATCCTCTTACAATTGCCAGTCTTACTTATAATACGGCTACTATAAGCTGTACTACCGGCGGAAGCATTACGGATACTATCAGCACTTTCATTCCCAACTCAATGATATATGGCAACTTTGATAATAATAATGGTCAGGTTGGGCCTTTTACAGATAAATGGACAGGAGCCACATGGCTGGGACAACTGCATGAAGGTAATGGTATCGACGTAAGCCATGCAGATGAACCTGCGCCTACCGCAGGTGTTTACACAGTTACTGCAGGTAATAATGCAGGTAATGGCTTCGGCTGTGGAGGATTAGCTATGGTATTAGTGGTTATTCCTCCGCCGGTATGTGGAGGTGATACGGCGTTAACGGCAGCTGTCAATAATTCGAACCCTGCGTGTAGCGGGTGCAATGGTTCTATTATCGTATCGGTAACTGGCGGGGCTACGCCATATACTTATACGTGGAGTCCGAATGTAAGTAGCACCGATACAGCCACCGGCTTGTGCGGAGGTACATATACATGTTCAATCAATGATGCAAGTTGCCCTGCTCGGGATACTGAGATTGTTGTGACATTGCGGGGAGATAACCTGATACTCACACCGACAGTTATAGCTAATGAACCATGTAACGGTAACTGTTCGGGGAGTGCCAATGTAAGTGTGACAGGAGGATATAAGCCATATACCTATGCATGGGCTCCGGCCGGTGGAACTGGTTCCACTGCCACCGGGTTGTGTGCGGGGGTGTATACTATTACTGTTAATGATACAAGCAACTGTTCCGCCACTACAACGGTTATCATTACACAGCCGTCGTCTGTCACAGGGGTTATTACACCAAACAATGTATTGTGTAATGGAGGAGTGGGTAGTTTAACTGTGGCCGCCAGCGGAGGAAATTCTCCATACAATTATTCATGGACACCGGGAGGCCAAACAACAGCCACAGCCACCGGATTAAAAGCGGGAACATATACAGTAAAGATAACAGACGTAAACGGATGCACCGGGAGCAGCGGTATAAGCCTTACGCAGCCTGTAGTATTAACGGCAAGCATAAATTCTATTGTTTATCCTGTATGCAATGGAGGTACCGGAAGTGCAACGGGAAGCGGTGCCGGAGGTTCCTCGCCCTATAACTACAACTGGAACCCCGGAGGACAAACGACAGCCGCGGCTACCGGATTAGGAGCCGGAAGCTATACCGTTACGGTAAAAGATAATAATGGATGTACAGCAACTGCAGGGGTAACGATTACCCAGCCTATTGTTGTTTCAGGAGTTATAACGGTTGTGGGATACCCCTTGTGTAACGGAGGTACAGGAAGTGCCACCGTAAAGGCAGGTGGAGGAAATGGAGGATACAAATATGTGTGGACGCCAGGCGGACAAACAGCCGCCACAGCTACCGGAATGACGGCGGGCACATATACCGTAAAGATTACAGATTCGAAGGGATGTACCGGGAGCGCAAGTGTAACCATGACACAACCCGCTACATTAGCTGTTACTACTACATTTACGCATGCATCATGCGGGTTACCGAACGGAACTGCAACGGCAACTGTTACGGGAGGAACACCGGGATATAATTATGTATGGACCCCGGGTAATCAAGTCAATGCAACAGCCGTGGGGTTATTAGCAGGAACATATACGGTGAAAGTAACGGATAGTCATAACTGTACGGCAAGTGCAACTGTAACCATTACCCAGCCTTCGGCAGTGCTGGTAAGCATAGTAAGTACTAGCAATGTTACCTGCAATGGAACCCCCACGGGCACAGCAACAGCCAGTGGCAGTGGAGGCACCGCACCTTATGGGTATCAATGGAGCCCGGCGGGAGGGAATGGAATAACCGGCACAGGACTGACAGCAGGAAAATATACGGTAACGATAAAAGATGCCAATGGATGTACTGCTACGGCAGGTACAATCATCACACAACCTACAGCACTAAATGTAGTTGTCAGCGGCCCGCCCATACCGTGTTTGGGCAAGAGTGCACTATACAGCGGTAATGCAAGTGGAGGCACAGGCCCCTATACCTATAAATGGAGCCCTGCTACAGGAGTAGGAAGTACATCGAGCGCAGCAACAACATTAACGCCACCCGGAACAATAACATATACGTTAGAGGTAACCGATGCGAATGGATGTATTACATACGGTTATGCCAGCTTCACCTTCCCGCCTCCTTTAGCAGTAAGTATTAATGGGGCCTCAGTTACCTGCAGCAAGAGGAACGCTCAGTTATGCGGATTGGCTACCGGAGGAACAGGAGGAGATAGTTATTTATGGGAACCTATCAACCTCTCCTCACCTTGTATAACAATACCTGCCTCTATTACCACCATATACACATTAACGGTAACCGATAATTGCGGAGTAAGCGTTTCAGCTACTGCTACCGTAGATGTACAACCACCGCCTGCGGTAAGTTTTGTATCGAGCGCTACGGAAGGATGCGCACCATTGTGTGTACAATTCCGGAATACAACCCCACCGACCGGTGGCAAGGAACTGTATGAGTGGAATTTTGGAAACGGAGACAGCCTGCAGGATGAGAACCCTATCTATTGTTACAGTAAAAGTGGAGTATATAATGTATCGCTAACAGTGGTTTCGGATAGCGGATGCAGTTCGACATTAAACCAAATTGGATTGATACACGTATATGGCAAACCACAGACTTCGTTCACCTATAGCCCACAACCCGTATCGATTTTAACACCTACGGTAGATTTTAAAGATAATACGAAAGACAATTATGGAATAGCATACCGTTGGTGGTATTTTGGAGATGGGAGCGATTCGGTAAGCCACAGTGTGAATGCCGTGCATACTTATCATGATACAGGACGCTACTGTATAGAATTGATAGATATGAATGAGAAAGGATGTGCCGATACGGTAACCAATTGCCTGGTGATAGAACCTGAGTACAGTTTATATATCCCTTCGGCCTTCAGCCCGAACGGAGACGGAATCAATGATGTATTCAAACCGGTAGGGGAGTATTTAACGGATTTTGATATGTATATTTTCGACCGCTGGGGCGAAGAGATCTATCACACCACAGATATAACAAAGGGCTGGGATGGAACGGTGCATGGAGGGACTGTATCGCAAGAGGATACCTATATTTATAAGATAACGGTAACCGATGCCCAACATAACCAGCATTCATATATTGG